>PJUK01000026.1_pt1 | contig 257751 bp, 227 predicted proteins | sample 1512211 | NCBI WGS metagenome assembly PJUK01 (sample SAMN08177668, study PRJNA422409) | Feces metagenome, whole genome shotgun sequencing project. | reverse complement strand
GCTTCCTACGGCTCCGAGCGCCGCGAAGGCCGCCCGGGCCAGCGTCCCTCCTATGACGCGCCGCGTGGCGGGGACCGGGGCGGCGAACGCGCCTCCTACGGCTCCGAGCGCCGCGAAGGCCGCTCGGACCAGCGCGCTTCCTATGACGCATCGCGTGGCGGCGACCGGGGCGGCGACGCCCGCGGCAACGCGGCCCGCGCGCCGCAGAAGCCGCAGTCCAACCGTCCGCGCCAGCCGTACTCGGCGATCCGCATCGACCAGGTCCAGCGCGCCCTGGGCGAAATCCTGCAATGGACGTATCCGGCCGACGCGGCCCTGTCGCATTGGCTGCGCAGCCATCCCAACCTGGGCGCGCGCGACCGCTCCGAGGTGGCCGAAGCCGTCTATGACGTGCTGCGCCACCTGCGCCGCTACCGCCAGTTCGGCGAAAGCGGCGTAGGCCCGGCCTCGCGCCGCCTGGCCATCCTGGGCCTGGCCGCCACCCTGGGCGCGGACGAACTGGCGGAAGGCCTGGACGCCGCCGAGGCCGAATGGCTGCACCGCGTGTCGCAGATCGATCTGGCGACGCTGCCGCGCGCCGTGCGCGGCAGCATTCCGGATTGGCTGGACGAGCGCCTGGGCGCCATGGACAGCCCCGACACGCTGATCGACGCGCTGAACCAGCAGGCCAGCCTGGACCTGCGGGTCAACCCGCTGAAGGCCGAGCGCGACGCCATGCTGGCCGAGCTGCAGCAGGGCGCCGGCCGCTACCAGCCGGTCGCCATGCCGTATTCGCCCTGGGGCATCCGCATGGAAGGCCGTCCGGCCATCAACCGCTGGCCGCAGTTCGAGAACGGCAGCATCGAAGTCCAGGACGAGGGCAGCCAGCTGCTGGCGCTCCTGGTCGGGCCGCGCCGCGGCGAAATGATCATCGACTTCTGCGCCGGCGCGGGCGGCAAGACCCTGCTGCTGGGCGCGCTGATGCGCTCCACCGGCAGGCTGTATGCCTTCGACGTGTCGGCGGCGCGCCTGGCGCGGGCCAAACCGCGATTCGCGCGCAGCGGCCTGTCGAACGTGGTGCCCGTGGTCATCGACAACGAAAACGATGCCCGCGTGAAGCGCCTGGCCGGCAAGGCCCAGCGCGTGCTGGTGGATGCGCCGTGCAGCGGCATCGGCACCCTGCGCCGCAATCCGGACCTGAAATGGCGCCAGCACCCCGAGGCGCTGGCCGAGCTGGGCCAGCTGCAGGAGCGCATCCTCAACAGCGCCGCGCGCTGCGTGGCCCCGGGCGGCCGCCTGGTCTATGCCACGTGCAGCCTGCTGGCCGAGGAAAACGAAGTGCAGGCCGACCGCTTCCTGGCCACGCATCCCGATTTCGAGCGCGTGGACGCGGCCGCCATCCTGGCCGCCCGCTGCGAAACCCTGAAGCTGGAAGGGCCTTACATCCAGTTGCGCCCCGACGTGCACGGCACCGACGGCTTCTTCGCCGCGGTGTTCGAGCGCAAGAAGAAGGGCGCCGCGACGGACGGCGGCGAGGCGGTGGAAGCAACGGAAGCGGCCGAGGCAGCAGACGCGGCGGAAGCAGTCGAAGCCGCGGAAGCACCCCGGGCGCCCGCCCGCGACCAGGACGAGCCGGCCTGCCCGGCGGCCGCGCCGGCCTAAGGGGCCGGCGTGACGCCGACGGTGGCGCTGTAGCGGCGGGTGCCGAGCGTCTTGTCCTGGTATTTCACTTCCCAGGCCAGGGAGTCGCTGCCCGGCTGGTCCGCCTGGTAGACGATCTGCGAGATCGGCACCGTCTTGTAGGCGCAGCGCCCGGAACTGCTGGATTGGCCCTGCGTCTGCATGATGCTCGCCTTGCCCAGGCGGGGCGCCTGGGTAATGGTCACCCGCGGCGCGCGCAGGGGCAGGCAATTCGACCCGCGGATTTCATAGTAAGAGGCCAGCACCGCCACGTCTCCCGACTTCAGCGTCTGGGCGGCGGCGGGCGCCGATGGCACGGCGCCCAACAGGGCCAGGGCGAAAAACAAACGGGGACGGGCTTTATTCGGCAACATCAGTGGGGCAAATGAGACAGTTGGGGCAGGCGGAGCCAAAGTGTGCCCCCGCGGCGCGCCCGGGGCAAGGCCGATTGCCTTGCTGACAGGAACTTTAACGGCGGATCGCGGCCCAAACCTCACGCCTTCGCGTGCGCCCCATGCTTCCCCCGGGGCGGCCGGCACCAGCGCCGGATGTCCGCAAGGCCCGGCCTCGCGCCTGCCCGTCATGGTTGCGAGCGGGGATGTCTATGCTTCAAAACCAGGGCTTAGTCCTTGATTTCTCTCAAAAACTATTTTGAAACTCCCTTGTCATAAGACGGCAAAGGTAAGCTAAACTTCAGGCACTTCTCAAGCGAGGCTCATAACAGCTTTATGGATTACATCCTCTCCTTCATTGCCGGTGGTCTGACCCAAGCTACTTGGTGGCAGGTCGTCGTGTTCACTCTGGTAATGACGCACATCACGATCGTGTCGGTCACGGTCTTTCTCCATCGCAGCCAAGCGCACCGCGGCCTGGATCTCCATCCGGCCGTCATGCACTTCTTCCGTTTCTGGCTCTGGATGACGACCGGCATGGTCACCAAGGAATGGGTTGCCATTCACCGCAAGCACCACGCCAAGTGCGAAAAGGAAGGCGATCCCCATTCGCCCATCCTGTTCGGCATCTGGAAGGTGCTGTTCCGCGGCGCGGAACTGTATCGCGAAGAGTCGAACAACAAGGAAACCATGGCCAAGTTCGGCCACGGCACGCCCGACGACTGGCTCGAACGCAACGTCTACAGCAAGCACAGCCTGTGGGGCGTGCTGACCATGCTCGCCATCGACGTCGCCCTGTTCGGCGCCATCGGCGTCACGGTGTGGGCCGTGCAGATGGCCTGGATCCCCTTCTGGGCCGCCGGCGTCGTGAACGGCATCGGCCACTACTGGGGCTACCGCAACTACAACAGCCCGGACACCAGCACCAACGTGTTCCCCTGGGGCATCGTGATCGGCGGCGAAGAGCTGCACAACAACCACCATGCCCACGGCACGTCGGCCAAGTTCTCGGCCAAGTGGTACGAGTTCGACATCGGCTGGTGCTACATCAACATCCTGAAGTTCTTCGGCCTCGCCAAGATCAAGAAGGTTGCGCCCAAGCTCAAGCTGGACGATTCCCGCACCGGCATCGACCTGCGCACCCTGCAGGGCGTGATCACGCACCGCTACGAAGTCATGGCCCGCTACGCGGACGTGATCAAGAGCGCCGCCCGCGAGGAAATGGCCAAGCTGAAGGATTCGCGCAAGAAGGGCAGCGCCGAATGCGACTGGACCAAGCTGCACCAGGTGCGCCGCGCCATCCACCGCAACGAGGACATCCTGCAGCCGGAACAACTGGCCGCCGTGGACAAGGCCATCGCCCAGAACAAGTCGCTGTCCACGCTGGTGCAGATGCGCCGCGAACTCGGCCGCATCTGGGAAAGCTCCAGCGCCAGCAGCGAACAGCTCCTCAATGACCTGCAGGCCTGGTGCCAGCGCGCCCAGCAAAGCGGCATCGCCGGGCTTGAGCAATTCGCTCAACGTTTGCGCCGCTACGCGGCATGATGCTAGAGAAGCTCAATCCCGAACAACGCGCCGCAGTAACGTTAGAACCGCAGCACGCCCTGGTCCTGGCCGGGGCGGGCAGCGGGAAGACCCGGGTACTCACCACCCGCATGGCCTGGCTGATTCAAACCGGCCAGGCTTCGCCTTTTGGGCTTCTGGCGGTCACGTTCACGAACAAGGCCGCCCGCGAGATGCTGGCGCGCATGTCGTCCATCCTGCCCATCGATACGCGGGGCCTGTGGATCGGCACCTTCCACGGCCTGTGCAACCGCATGCTGCGCGCGCATCACCGCGATGCCGGCCTGCCGCAGAGCTTCCAGATCCTCGACGTCACCGACCAGCTTGCGGCGATCAAACGCCTCATGAAGGCCAATGGCGTCGACGACGAAAAGTATCCTCCCCGCGACGTCCAGCGCTTCATCAACGGCGCCAAGGAAGAGGGCCTGCGTCCGCCGGACGTGGAGGCCTACGATGCCCATCGGCGTCGCCTGGTCGAGGTCTACCAGCTCTACGAAGCCCAGTGCCAGCGCGAAGGCGTGGTGGACTTCGCCGAGCTGCTGCTGCGCGCCTACGAGCTGCTGTCGCGCAACGCGCCGGTGCGCGAGCACTACCAGCGCCGGTTCCGCCACATCCTGGTCGATGAGTTCCAGGACACCAACACGCTCCAGTACAAGTGGCTGCGGCTGCTGGCCGGCGGCGGCGCCTCCATCTTCGCGGTGGGCGACGACGACCAATCCATCTATGCGTTCCGCGGCGCCAACGTCGGCAACATGGCCGACTTCGAGCGCGACTACGCGCGCGGCACCGTGATCCGCCTGGAGCAGAACTACCGCTCCTACGGCCACATCCTGGATTCGGCCAACGCGCTGATCGGCCACAACACCGGCCGGCTCGGCAAGAATCTCTGGACCGAGCAGGGCGAAGGCGAGCCCGTGCGCGTCATCGAGCAGCCGTCCGACGGCATGGAAGCGCAATGGATCGTGGACGAGATCCGTTCGCTGATCCACGAAGGCAGCCTGCGCCGCGAGATCGCCGTGCTCTACCGCAGCAACGCGCAATCGCGCGTGCTGGAACACGCCATTTTCTCCGCCGGCATCCCCTACAAGGTGTACGGCGGCCTGCGCTTCTTCGAGCGCCAGGAAATCAAGCACGCGCTGGCCTACCTGCGCCTGATGGCCAACCCGCATGACGACACGTCGTGGATGCGGGTCGTCAACTTCCCCACGCGCGGCATCGGCGCGCGCACGCTGGAGCAGCTGGCCGACGCGGCCCGCGCGCACGACAGCAGCCTCTACGCGGCCGTGGCCATGGTGCCGGGCAAGGGCGGGTCCAACCTGGCCCAGTTCGCGCAGTTGATTCATCGCCTCATCGAGGAAACGCGGGATCTGCCGCTGCCCGAGATGGTCGAGCACATGCTCGAAGAGAGCGGCCTGAACGCTCATTACAAGGCCGAGCGCGAAGGCGCCGAACGGCTGGAAAACCTGAACGAACTGATCACGGCGGCCGCCGTGTTCGCGTCCGAGGAAAACTACGACGGCATGCCCGCCGGCGTGGTGCCCGACCAGGCCACGTCTTCGACGCTCATGCCGGGCGTGGTGGACGCGCCCGCCATCGTGACCGACGGCCTCACGCCGCTGGCGGCCTTCCTGTCGCACGCGGCGCTGGAAGCCGGCGACAACCAGGCCCAGCAGGGCCAGGACGCGGTGCAGCTCATGACCGTGCACGCGGCCAAGGGCCTGGAATTCGACGCGGTCTTCATCACCGGCCTGGAAGAGGGCCTGTTCCCGCACGAGAACAGCATCCTCGAACCTTCCGGCCTGGAAGAAGAGCGCCGCCTCATGTACGTGGCCATCACCCGCGCTCGCCAGCGCCTGTACATCAGCCTGGCCCAGAGCCGGATGCTGCACGGCCAGACCCGCTACGCGATGCGTTCCCGCTTCCTGGAAGAAATTCCGGAACAGCACCTGAAATGGCTGACCCCCAAGGCCGGCCTGGCCCAGGTCGCCAGCACGGGAGCGGGCTGGGGCGGCGGCAATCGCGGCGACGCGTTCGGACGCAAGCCCACCAATACCATTGCGCCGCGTCAACCCCGCGGCGTCGCCACCGGTGTCACCGTGGGCGACAAGCAGTATCGTGTAGGTCAGGGCGTGCGCCACGCGCGGTTCGGCGAGGGCACGATCATCGGCTTGAGCGGCGCCGGACAGGACGCCCAGGCCCAAATCCAGTTCCGCGACGTGGGCGCCAAGACCTTGGCCCTGGGTATCGCGAAGCTCGATATTGTTCAGGGTTGACAGACATGGCCGACAACGATTCCCCGAAAGACGAATTGGCGTCGCTGCGCGCCGAGGTCGATGAGATCGACCAGCAGATCATCCTGCTGCTGGGCGTGCGGTTCCGTTGCACGGACATGATCGGCGAGCTCAAGCAGGCGCACGGCATGGACCTGGTGGACGCCAAGCGCGAATCCCAGCAGGTCGCGCGGATCCGCCGGCTGGCCGAAGAGGCGGGCGTGCCGCCCGCCCTGGCCGAAACCATCCTGCGCGAAGTGATCGACACGGTGGTCGACCACCACACCCGCCTGCGCGAGCGCCCCTACTCGTAGGCCGGCCCCGCGCCGGACGCCCCGCGATAGGGCGGGGCGGTCCGGGCCTTCCTCTTCAAGATTCCGATTGCTCGATCTCTTCGAGCGAGCCCTGGATCTCCAGCCACTGCTCTTCCAGTTCGTCCATCCGCTTGCCGTGTTCGCCATGCTCGGCCATGACCTTCTGGCGTTCCGCGCGGCGCTCGTCCGAATAGAGATCGGGATCGGCGATGACGGCATCCAGCGCCTGCAGCTTGGCGCGCAGCTTTTCCATTTCGGCATCGACCTTGGCCAGCTTGCTTTCCAGCGGCTTGCGCAGCGCCGAGAGGCGTTGGCGCTGTTCGGCCTCGGCCCGGCGTTGCGCCTTGCGGTCGACGACGGGGTCGCTGTTGGCGGCGCTTTCGCGAGCCGCCTCGGCGCGCTCGCCGGCATTGCGGGCGGCCAGCCAGTCCCGATAGTCTTCCAGGTCGCCGTCGAATTCGCGCACCGCGCCGTCGGCCACGATCCAGAAGCTGTCGACCGTGGTGCGCAGCAGGTGGCGGTCGTGCGAGACCAGCAGCATGCTGCCGCCGAAGTCCGCCAGCGCCGTGGCCAGGGCCTCGCGCGTTTCCACGTCCAGGTGGTTGCTGGGTTCGTCCAGCAGCAGCAGGTTGGGCTTCTGCCAGACGATCAATGACAGCGCCAGGCGCGCCTTTTCGCCGCCCGACATGGGGCCCACCTTGCTGGTCACGGTATCGCCCGAAAAGCCGAAACCGCCCAGGTAGTTGCGCAGTTCCTGTTCGCGGGCCTCGGGGGCCAGCCGCGCCAGGTGCGCGATCGGGGTGCTGTCCACGTCCAGCATGTCGAGCTGGTGCTGGTGGAAATAGCCGATGGCCAGCCCGCGCGAGGCGCGGCGCTCGCCGGACTGCACCGGCAGTTCTTCGGCCAGCGTCTTGATCAGCGTGCTCTTGCCCGCGCCGTTGGCGCCCAGCACGCCCACGCGGCTGCCCGCGCGCACCATCAGGGTGACGTCGCGAAGAATGGGCACGGCCTGCCCGGAGGCGTCGGTGTAGCCGGCGGACAGGTGCTCCAGGGTCAGGAGCGGATCGGGCACCTGGTCGGGCGAGGGAATGCGGATATCGATGCCGGCCTCGGCCTGCAAGGGCGCCAGCACCTGCATGCGGGCCAGCGCCTTGACGCGGCTCTGCGCCTGCTTGGCCTTGGACGCCTTCGCCTTGAAACGGTCGATGAAGCCTTGCAGCCTCGCGGCTTCGCGGGTCTGGCGTTCGTAGGCGATGTTGCTCTGGCGCAGGCGCTCGGCGCGCTGCGTCAGGAAGTCGCCATAGCCGCCGCGGTAGCGCACCAGCTTCGCATGGTCGAAGTGCAGGATGGACTTGGCCACCGCGTCCAGGAACTCGGTGTCGTGGGAGATCAGCATGACGGTGCCCGGATAGGCCCCCAGCCATTTCTCCAGCCACAGCATGGCGTCCAGGTCCAGGTGGTTGGTGGGCTCGTCCAGCAGCAGCAGTTCGGACGGCGCCATCAGCGCGCGGGCCAGCGCCAGGCGCATGCGCCAGCCGCCGGAGAAGCTCTCCACCGGCTGCATCCACTCGGCGGGCTTGAATCCCAGGCCCGCCAGCAGTTGCTCGGCGCGCGAGGCCGCGCTCCAGGCGCCGGCTTCCACCAGCGCCGCTTCCACTTCGGCGATCTGCGTGCCTTGCTCGTCCGTCAGGGCGGCGCGGCGCGCCTGCAATTCGCGCAAGTGCACGTCGCCGTCGATGACGAACTCACGCGCGGGGCGGTCGTCCGCGTCGATCTCCTGCTCCACGCTGGCGATGCGCCAGCCGGCAGGCATGGTCAGGGTGCCGGCGTCCAGGTCCAGGTCGCCGGTCAGCAGCGCGAACAGCGTGGACTTGCCGGCGCCGTTCTTGCCGACGATGCCCACGCGCTCGCCCGGGTGCACGACGAAATCGGCGCCGTCCAACAGCACTTTCGTGCCGCGGCGCAGGGTCAATCCAGTAGCGCGTATCACAGGCTCAATTGCTCGCGGGTAAGCAGCAGAAGCTGGTCCGAGGCCGCTTCCGTATCCAGCCACACCGGAGACAGCTGCGGGAACGCGGCTTCGAAGAAGTCGCGTTCGTGGCCGATCTCCAGCACCAGCACGCCCTCGGGCGCGAGGAAGCGCGGGGCGGCTTCCAGGATGCGGCGCACCAGGTCCATGCCGTCGTCGCCGCCGGCCAGCGCCAGCTGCGGCTCGTGCAGGTATTCCTGGGGCAGGGCGTCCATCGAGCCGCTGTTCACGTAGGGCGGATTGCAGACGATGACGTCGTACTGGTGCGCAGGCAGATTGTCGAACAGATTGCTTTCGTGCAGGTCCAGCCGGTCGGCCAGGCCGTAGTCGGCCACGTTGCGGCGCGCCACGTCCAGCGCGTCGGGAGACAGGTCCACCGCGTCCACGTGGGCGTAGGGGAAGGCCAGGGCCGACAGGATCGCCAGGCAACCGGAGCCGGTGCACATGTCCAGCACGCGCTCGACGGCCAGCGGATCCTGCACCCAGGGCGACAGCCCTTCGTCCAGCAGTTCGGCGATGGGCGAGCGCGGCACGATCACGCGTTCGTCCACGTAGAAGCGGTGGCCGCGCAGCCAGGCCTCGTTGGTGAGGTAGGCGGCCGGCACGCGTTCGGTGACGCGGCGGTCGATCAGGTCCAGCACGCGGTCGCGCTCTTCGCCCAGCACGCGTGCATCGAGGAAGGGTTCCAGCGTGTCCAGCGGCAGATGCAGGGCATGCAGCGTCAGGTAGACAGCCTCGTCCCAGGCGTTGTCGCTGCCGTGGCCCAGCGCCACCTGCGCGGCGTTCAGGCGCGAGACGCCGTAGCGGATCAGGTCGCGCAGGGTCTGCAGTTCTAGGCGGGGGGATGGATGCATGGCTGGCTTTCTTGATGAGGCCGCCCCTCGGGAAACGGAAGCTCCCGAGGGGCGGAGGGCCCGCGCGGCAAGCGCGGGACGGGTTACGACTTGGCGGGCAGGAGGTTTTCCAGCGTGCGCCGATAGATGTTTTTCAGCGGTTCGAGCGAGGAAATCTCGATGCGCTCGTTGACCTTGTGGATCGTGGCGTTGCACGGGCCGAACTCGATCACCTGCGGACAGATCTTGGCGATGAAGCGGCCGTCGGACGTGCCGCCGGTGGTCGACAGCTCGGTCGACACGCCGGTTTCGTCCTTGATGGCCGACGACAGCGCTTCGCTGAGCGAGCCGCGCGGCGTCAGGAAGGGTTCGCCGCCCAGTTCCCAGTCCAGCTCGTACTCCAGGCCATGGCGGTCCAGCGCTTCATGCACGCGGGCCTTCAGGCTTTCCGGCGTGCTCGCGGTGGAGAAGCGGAAGTTGAAGAGCGCGACCGCCTCGCCCGGCACCACGTTGGTGGCGCCGGTGCCCGAGTTCAGGTTGGACACCTGGAAGGTCGTGGGCGGGAAGTACTCGTTGCCCTGGTCCCATTCGATGCCGACGATCTCGGCCAGCGCCGGCGCCAGCTGGTGCACCGGGTTGCGCGCCAGATGAGGGTAGGCGACGTGGCCCTGGATGCCCTTGACCGTGAGCTTGCCCGAGAGCGAGCCGCGGCGGCCGTTCTTGCAGATGTCGCCCAGCACGTCGCCCGAGGTGGGCTCGCCGACGATGCAGTAGTCGAGCTGCTCGCCGCGCGCCTTCAGCGCGTCGCAGACGATGGCGGTGCCGTCGATGGACGGGCCTTCCTCGTCGGACGTGATCAGGAGCGCGATCGAGCCGGCATGCTGCGGACGGGCCGCCACGAATTCCTCGGCCGCCACCACGAAGGCGGCGATCGAGCTTTTCATGTCGGCCGCGCCGCGGCCGTACAGGTAGCCGTCGCGTTCGGTGGGCACGAACGGATCGCTTTCCCACTTTTCGCGCGGGCCCGGAGGCACCACGTCCGTGTGGCCGGCGAACACCGCCAGCGGCGCGGCGGTTCCGCGCCGCGCCCACAGGTTGGTCACGCCGCCCTGGGCGATGGTTTCGCACTGGAAGCCGATGCGCTCCAGGCGCGCGGCAAGCGTGGCCTGGCAGTCTTCATCGGCCGGCGTTACCGACGGGCGGGCGATCAGGTCCTTGACCAGATCCAGCACGGCGGAGGCCGGCGCGGACGCGGATGTGCTCATCAGGCCCTCAGCAGATCGTTGATGCTGGTCTTGGCGCGGGTTTGCGCGTCGACACGCTTGACGATGACGGCGCAGGCCAGGCTGTGCGAGCCGTCGGCCGACGGCAGCGAGCCGGGAACCACGACCGAGCCCGAGGGCACGCGGCCATAGGTGATCTTGCCCGTGGCGCGGTCATAGATCTTGGTGCTTTGCGACAGGAACACGCCCATGGCCAGCACCGAGTTCTCTTCCACGACCACGCCTTCCACGACTTCCGAGCGGGCGCCGATGAAGCAGTTGTCTTCGATGATGGTGGGGTTGGCCTGCAGCGGCTCCAGCACGCCGCCGATGCCCACGCCGCCCGACAGGTGAACGTTCTTGCCGATCTGCGCGCACGAGCCGACGGTGGCCCAGGTGTCGACCATCGTGCCTTCGTCCACGTAGGCGCCGATGTTCACGTAGGAGGGCATCAGCACCACGTTGCGGGCGATGTAGGCGCCGCGGCGGGCGACGGCGGGCGGCACCACGCGGTAGCCGCCTTGCTTGAAGGCGTTGTCGCCGTATTCCGAGAACTTGAGCGGCACCTTGTCGTAGAACTGCAGCGGAGCCTGGCCCATGATGGCGTTGTCGCTCAGGCGGAACGACAGCAGCACGGCCTTCTTGATCCACTGGTGCACGACCCAGTCGTCATTGATTTTCTCGGCGACGCGCAGGCGGCCCAGATCCAGGCCGTCGATGGTGTGCTCGACCGCTTCGCGCACTTCGGCGCTCGCGTCGGTGGGCGACAGATTGGCCCGGTTTTCCCAGGCTTGTTCGATGGTGGTCTGAAGGTCGAGAGTCATAGCGGCTCAGCTTTTAAGGGTTGATCAAACAGAAGTATGCACAAAATGGGCGATGCGCTCGGCGGCCTGCACGCAGTCGGCCAAGGGCGCCACCAGGGCGATGCGGATGCGGCCCTGGCCCGGATTCGCGCCGTGCGCTTCCCGCGCCAGGAAGCTGCCCGGCAGCACGGTAACACCAGTTCGGCCATAAAGGTCGCGCGCGAACGCCGTATCCGAGCCCGGCGTGGCCGCCCACAGGTAGAACGAGGCTTGCGGACGGGACACGTCGAGCACGTTCTGCAGGATGGGCACCACCGCGTCGAACTTTTCGCGGTACAGGCGGCGGTTGTCCTTCACGTGCGCTTCGTCCGTCCAGGCCGCGATGCTCGCCGCGGACACGATCGGACTCATCGCGCTGCCATGATACGTACGGTACAGCAGGAAACGGCCCACCAGCGCGGCGTCGCCCGCCACGAAGCCAGAGCGCAGCCCCGGCACGTTGGAACGCTTGGACAGGCTGGAGAACGCGACCAGGTTGCGGTAGTCGTCCCGGCCCAGGCGGCGTGCCGCCTGCAGCCCGCCCAGCGGCGGATTGCCTTCGTCCAGGTAGATCTCGGAATAGCACTCGTCCGAGACGATGACGAAACCGTGCCGGTCGGACAGCTCGAACAGCGTCTTCCACTCGTCCAGCGACATGACGTTGCCGGCCGGGTTGCCGGGCGAGCACACGAAAACCAGGCGCGTCTTCTTCCAGACGTCCGCAGGCACCTGGTTCCAGTCGCTGCTGAAATTGCGCACTGGGTCGGCGTTGACGAAATAGGGGGTGGCGCCGGCCAGCAGGGCCGCGCCCTCGTAGATTTGATAGAAGGGATTGGGGCACACCACCACCGATCCCGCCGACGGATCGATGACCGTCTGCGTGAACGCGAACAGCGCCTCGCGCGAGCCCAGCGCCGGCAGCACCTGCGTCTCCGGATCCGGGGCGGGGATGCTGTAGCGGCGCGCCAGCCACTCCGAGATCGCCCGGCGCAAGGCCGGGTCGCCCTTGGTGGACGGGTAGACCGACAGGCCCGCGAGATTGTCGCGGATCGCCTGTCCGACGCGCTCGGGCGCGGCGTGTTTGGGCTCGCCGATCGACAGATTGATGGGCGTCAGGCCGTCCGGCTGCTGGGCGGCCGAGGCCAGCAAAGCCCGCAGTTTTTCGAACGGATAGGGGTGTAGAGCATCGAGGCGCGGATTCATGACGCAAGATTTTAACAAGCAAGCTACAATAGCGGGCTTGGCTTTGCGAAGGTGGCGAAATTGGTAGACGCACCAGGTTTAGGTCCTGACGCCGTAACAGGTGTAGGGGTTCGAGTCCCCTCCTTCGCACCACCTATTGTCTGACACTGTTTTGACCTTGCGTCAACGATGTCATGGAACCCCCGAGGAACGAATTCCTCGGGGGTTTTTTTGCTCACGAATTTAATGCGTCCCCATTAAATTTCCCCCTTTGCTACGCTAAATCCACGCCAGGATTTACGCCGAAGAGGGGGAACAATGGGCTCTTTCCGCAGGCGTGGAGATAGCGCCCCCGCAGCGCCGACCGGGGTCGGAGTGGCGGCGATCAAGGGCGCAGGGGCACGCCCTGGCCCTGCACCTCTCGAACCACGAATCTGAATTGGGAGTCGCTTCTGCGGCACATTTCGGAATCACTGCCGCCTTGCACGAAGAAAAACTGCTCCATGCCGTCCCGCTGAAAGAGGCAATAGCCTCCCGGCAAATCATTTCTTCCGACGTCGCCGTCAGTGCCCCAGATTCTCGACACGGTAGGTTTTCCAGTGGGAATCTGGACGAAACGCAGGAAAATGGCCGTCCCCGTCTGAGCAGGCACGCCGCCGCATTGGGCAGGGCTTGCCATGGCTCGGCACTTCGACATCAACATCTGGATGGCGGCTTGAAGTGTTGGCAGACCGCATACGGCGCTGGCTCTGGCGGTCACGTTCCCATTCGTTATATGCAGGTTGGCCGCCCAGCCGGGTTTGCATTTCCCGATCTCTTCCACCGTCCATAGTGGCAAGCTGAGCTGTCGGTTAGGCCGGTTTTCAATGTCGAGGGTCCGGCTTTTCGCCTCGGATTCGGAATTCGCGGCGATCAATCCGAATCCGGCGTGCGGAAGCTGGCCATCAGTCCTCGGCTGCTTCATTCGAGTGAGATAGTACGCAGCCCCGGTCGATCCGCTTCCTGTTGTGTTTGAACTGCCCGCGCTTGCGTGAGAGGGCGCTGTGGATCGCGGCTTGGCGTCAGTTGTGGGCAGGTACGCCATTGGATCTACAGGGTTTCCATTCAAACGAACGTCGAACGTGAGTTGGACGCGTGTGGCATCGGTACTCCCCATTGTCGCGATCTTCTGTCCGCGTTTCACGATTTGCCCAGTTTGAACGAACAACTCTTGGTTGTTGCCATATGCCGTCATAAGGCCATTATCGTGTTGGATGACTACTAGATTTCCGAGGTCCTTGACCCCGTCGCCCGCGTATTTCACTTCCCCATCCGCGGCCGCGGTGATCGGGCTGCCGGCTACGCCCGTGATAATGATGGCCTTTTTCAAGAAAGGGGTCGTGGCCTGCTTAACATTTCTGCTTGTCGTGGGCCAAGCGAGCTCTTGCGCGATCGAGGCGGCGCTTGCGACGATTAAGAGCAGAGAGAGGCAGTAGCGCATGATCGCCGGTCTGGCTTTGTGTCGCATGGCTTCGTCCAATAGGTAGGTTCCCGCAGCGCTTGTTCGAACCCTAAGTTGCCTTAGCATACCGGTGCGCGGCCTTTTTCGACTCCCTCAAGTGGGGGAGGCGCGGTTTAGAGTTTTCGTTTCGCCATCGAGCGCTAATACGCTTCACGGCACGGTTCAGGTGCGCCTGGTCGGCAGTTGAACGCGGGCGCGGAGCCCCGGGCCCGCGCATGAGCGGGCGCGCCCGCGCGGCGCGCTTTTGCCTGCAAGACCGGTAAACGCCGTTTGATTGCTGCGGCGTTTTGCCGCGCGGCGTCGCCCTTAGGGGTATACGCCAGTGCGAAAACTCGCATTTTTCATATATCTTCCCGCTCTCGGTGGATGCTTGCCCATAAAACAGCACGATAAGGAGGGCCTTCCATGGCACTCAAGCACGCTGCATTTCTGGATGTCATCGATGCGCGGGTCCCGCGGCGCGGGGTCGCCTTGTTTCTTCGCGTTGCCGGTGAAACGGGCGCGCTGTCGCGCACGCCGGCCAACTGACCGTCCATCCGCGTTCTGGCGAGGTGAGCCGTGCACAAATTGCTGGCCGACTGGTGCGAGATGCTGAGTGTGTTGCTGCGGGACGTGGCGGACATGCAGGCCACGGCGGAGGCGCGCGACAGGGCGTTGCGCCTCGCGCACCGGCATTCCTGCCAGGCCCCCATCTGTTTCCGGATGTCCGACACGACGATCGGCCTGCTGGCCGAGACGCTGAATTGCGCCGTGCGCGCATCCTGCGCCCGCCATGACAGCGCCGCGTGGATGCGGGCCCTGGACCAGGCCTACGCGCAGTTCCTGCAATACCTGGCCCGCGACGAGGAACACTGGTCCACCTGCGGCCCGGAAGGAAACGCTATCGGCTGCCCGCCGCCTCGCGTCCATCCGGGCGGGCGCGCTTAGTTCGAGGCGCGGACGCCGCGCACGCGCCGCTTGTCGATCTTGACCACGGTGTCGCGGCCCTGCTCGACGTCGAGCTGGATGGCGGCGTGGACCTTGGCGCGGCTCGCTTCGATCCGGTGCGCGCACGACCAGCCGCGTTGGCTGGCGACGGTGAGTTTGCGATCCAGTTCCTGATGCCGGCGGCGTTTGCTTTCGGTGGACATGGTGCTGAGTTCCTGGTCGGTGATTAATCGCATGTGACGCTCCTGGAGTCGGTCGATGGGTGTGTGTCGGCCTCTTGACGGGTCTGCACGTAGAAAGTCCTCGCGGCGCGCATGGCCGCGAAGACGGAAAACGGAGAAAGAAGGGGAAGAGAAGCCGGACGGCCGATTCCCTGGGGAACGGCCGCGGCCGATCGCTACCGCATGGCGGCGGACGCGAGCGCGCTGGGAAGGGGCGAGGGGAGGAAGCGCAACGGCAAGGCGGCAGCGGGCCGTGCTGCGTCAGGGATCGACGGCACCCGCTTGTTTTGATGAAGAGGAATCATGTCCTGGACATCAGACACCGCGCGCACTCCTACCGCGGACGCGGCCGCGCGATGCTGCGCGGCCGGCCGGACGAGGCCCCGCGTGGCGGGGCCGTACTGTTCGAATGGCCCGTACTATGCCTGTTTAAAAATATATTGCAAGCCGCGGGCCGCAGCGGTGGCGAACGCGGCCCGCCGGGAACCGGGCGCTCGGTGTTTTTCCTCCTTGACACCCTTCGCGATAGTCCATAAAGTCACCGCACAGATTTAGATAAAAGACCATCTGTAAGATGGTCTTTTATCGCGTGCACGTTGCGTCGACCTCTTACAGAAATAATTCCAAGAGGAGACCACTGTGCAATCATCGACCGTCAAAATACGTGGCATCGACGATGTCATCGCTTATATCGATTCACGCCCGGGCATCGTAGGCAGGGCTGGCCTTATCTGGTGGCTGGCGCTGGGCGGATTGTTCCTCGACGCATTCGCGAACTCGGCGCTGAGCGCGGGCCTGGGCCCGATGACGCGCGACCTGGCGCTGTCGGCCGGGCAGGTCGCGCTGATGACGTCCTTCGCGTCCTGGGTCGCCATCGCCTTCAACCCGATCGGCGGGTGGATGGCGGACCGCTGGGGCCGCATACGGCCATTGATCATCGCCAAGCTGCTCGCCGTGATCGGCGCGGTGCTGGTGGTGTTCGCGCCTTCATTCGAAGTCATCCTGGCGGGCCGCTTCTTCGTGGGCGCCGCCTACGGCATCGACTTCGCCATCGCGATGGCGGTGCTGGCCGAATTCACGCCCGTCAAGCTCAAGAGCCGGCTCAATACCTGGCAGGGCATGTGGTACACGGCCGTCTGCAGCAACCTGCTGCTGGCGCTGCTGTTCCATTCGTGGGACGTGGGTGATTCGATCTGGCGCTATTCGGTCGCGGCCACCGCGATCTTCGCCCTCGTGATCCTGGTGCTGCAGATGAGCTATATGGTGGAGAGCCCCATCTGGCTGGCCCGCAAGGAACGCGTGGTGGAAGCGGCCGCGGCGATGACCCGCATCTACGGCCGGACCTTCGCGGCCGCGCCGGTCGAGGAACGCGTGCCGGTCAAGAATCAGGCCCGTCGCGGCCTGGCCAACGTGCTGCTGATCTTCCGCGGGGTGTACCTGCCGCGCACCATCCTCGCCGCCACCGTGCAGATCGGGCAGTCGATCCAGTACTTCGCCGTGGGCTGGTACCTGCCGCTGATCAGCGCGGCCCTGTTCGGCAAGGACTTCGTCTACGCCACGATCGGCGCGCTGGTGTTCAACATCTTCGGCATCTTCGGCGGCTTCATGTCGCCCCTCATCGGACGCAAGCTGGGCCTGCGGCGCGCGTCGGCGTTCGGCTTCGCCGCCGTGTTCCTGATGCTGCTGATCCTGGGCGCCTTCCACGGCAAGATGCCGCTGTGGCTCGCGGTGGTGGTGCCTTCGCTCTTCATCCTGTTCCACTCCGGCGGCCCGGGCGCCAACGGCAAGAGCCTGTCTTCCCTCTCGTTCCGCGGCGAGCTGCGGGCCGGCGCGAACGGCATCATCGGCGCGCTGGGTTCGATCGGCGCGGCCGTGGGGCTGCTGGTGTTTCCGATCTTCCGCGAGAACTACGGGCTGGAAAAGACCTTCCTGATCCTGTCCATCGTTCCGCTGGTCGCGAGCATCATCTGCTTCACGATCAAGTGGGATCCGACGCGCACCACCATCAACCCGGACAACGAGGACGGCGCTCCGCAGTTCAAGGACGACGCGGCGCCGGCCACCCTGGACCCCGCTATCGGAAAAGCCGCGCGATGACGAACCGAAGAGTGATTCTGGCCATCGACGAGGGCACGTCCGGCACGCGCGCGGCGACCGTGTCGGCCGACGGCCACGTGTCTTGCCTGGAGTACGTCGCCCTGCAGGTAAGCACGCCCAGGCCCGGGGTGGTCGAGCAGGACGCCGACGTGATCCTGGAGAAAACGATCGCGGTATGCCGCGGCGCGATCGAGCGCGCGCGGGGCGACGGGCAGGAGATCGTCGCGCTGGCGATCGCCACCCAACGCGCCACGGCCGTGCTGTGGGACACCCGCAGCGGCCGGGCGCTCGCGCCGGCCATGGTGTGGCAGGACACGCGCTACGTGGACGAGCTGGGCCTGCTGGCGCCGCAATGGGACCAGCCGCTGCTGGCGCGCGTGGGGCGGCCGGTCGGGGTGCGCTCGCTCTATCTCTGGGCGGCGCATCATCTGCGCGAAACGCCGCAGGTGGCCGAGGCCTGGCGCGAGCGGCGCCTGGCCTTCGGCACCGTCGACAGCTGGCTGCTGTGGCACTTTGCGGATCGGCGCGAATGCGTCACCACGCCCACCAACGCCACCTCCGCCGGCGCCTACGTGCTGGCCGAGCACCGCTATTACCCGGAGTGGCTGACCACGCTGGGCTTTCCCGCCGAACTGCTGCCGGCGCTGCGCCAGGACGCCGACGACTTCGGCCGCACGCGCCAGGAGGTGCTGGGCATCGACGTTCCCATCCTGGCGTCGGCCGGCGACCAGCACGCGGGCGCGGTCGGGCTGGGCTGCCTGGACCGGGGGCAGGCCATGTGCGTGCACGGCACGGGCAGCTTCGTCGACCTGATCATCGGGCCGGAGCCGCCAGTGAATTCGGGGCGGTTCGAGGGCTCGCTCACGATGACGGCGCGCCGCCAGGACGGCGTGTCGCATTTCGCGGTCGAGACCTTCGTCGCGACCACCGGCTCGGCCCTGAACTGGGTGTGCGAGAAGCTGAAGTGGTTCCGGGATGCGCGCGAGATCAGCGCGCTGGCCGCCACCGTCGATTCCTCGCGCGGCGTGACGTTCGTGCCGGCCCTCACGGGCCTGCGCGTGCCCAGGATGGAAGCCTCCGCGCGCGCATCGCTGACGGGCGTGTCGATGGCGACCACGCAGCCCGAAGTGGCCTACGCGATCCTGGAAGGCATCGCGCATTCCGTTGCCAGCTGCATCGAGGCGGACGAGGAGGTGTCGGGCGTGCGGGTATCGGAGCTGGTCGTGGGCGGCGGGCTCTCGGGCAGCGATGCGCTTTTGCAGATCCAGGCCGACCTGGTGGGCATACCCATCCGCCGCATGCAGGAAGCCGATCGCGCCAGCCTGCGCGGCGTGGCGTTCCTGGCCGGTTCGTCCGGCCTGTTGTGGAACTCGCTGCAGGAAGCCCGCGAGACGACGGTGACCGACGCAGTCTTCGAGCCGCGGCTCGACGAAGGCGAGAGGCGGCGGCGGCGGGCCCTCTGGCACTCGCGGGTGGCCTCGGAGCTGGAGCACGTGGAGCAATTCAAGCAGGACAAAGAGGAGGTCTTGGAAAAATGATCGGGTGGCTATCCAGAAAGCCCAGGAAGGACCGGGCTGAAATGACCCGAACGGAACCTTTGCGGCTGAACCGGCAGGAACAGCTGGACCGGCTGGAAACCGAGCAGTTCGACATCGTCATCGTCGGCGGCGGGATCACCGGCGTCTATGCGGCATTGGATGCGAGCCTGCGCGGCTACCGCGTGGCCGTCATCGAGAAAGACGACTTCGCGTCTGGCACGTCCTCGAAATCCTCGAAGATGGTGCACGGCGGCCTGCGCTACATCGAGCAGGGCAATCTCGGCCTCGTGCGCCATTCGCTGCACGAGCGCCAGCGGTTGCGCCGCAATGCCCGGCACCTGGTGCAGCGGCTGCCGTTTCTGTTTCCCATCCTGGAGAAGGACGGCGTGTTCGACAAGCGCCTGTCCAAGGCCTTCGAGAGCCTGCTCTGGACCTACGACGTGGCGGGCGGCTGGCGCGAAGGCATCCTGCACCAGAAGCTGACGCCGGCCGAGGTGCTGTCGCACTGTCCGACCTTCAAGGAAGAAGGGCTGCTGGGGGGATTTCTGTATTTCGACGCGCGGGTGGACGACGCGCGCCTGACGCTGACGGTGGCGCGCACCGCCGCCTTCCACGGGGCCGCCGTCGTCAACCACGCCAAGGCCGTGGAGATCACGCGCAATGCGCGGGGCAAGGTCGACGGCGTCGTCGTCCAGGCCGGCGGGCGGGAGATCCGCGCGCGCGCCGGCGTGGTCGTGATGGCCACCGGCGTCTGGCTGCGCGACTGGACCGGCGCCCGCAAGGACGATGCGTCTTCGCTGCAGGTCCGCCCGGCCAAGGGCGTGCACGTGGCGGTGCCCTGGCTGAAGGTGCGCAACGACTGCACCGTGACCATCCCGGTTCCCGGCCGCAGCCGCCGCGCGACGATCACGCGCTGGGGCAACCTGTCCTATCTGGGCACCACCGACGAAGACTATGAGGGCGACCTCGACGACGTGTATTGCACCCGGCGCGAACTGGACTTCCTGCTGGAGGGCGCGCGCTCGGCATTGAAGGTGGACCTGCGGGCCGAGGACGCGGTGGGCAGCATCGCGGGCTGTCGGCCGCTGGTGGCCCCGCCGGGCGGAAAGACCCTGGAAATCAAGCGCAACCACGTGATCCGCGTCGCCGACGACGGCCTGGTCACGGTCGTGGGCGGCAAGCTCACCACCTCGCGCCATATGGCGGAGCAGACGATAGACGCCGCGCAGCGGGTGATCGGCAAGACCGCCCGTTGCCAGACCCGGCGCGCCTACCTGCTGGGCGCGGCGGGCTACGACCCGCAAGCCATCGTGGCCTCGGGCGGGCTGTCCGCCCATCTGGGCGAGCGCTACGGCACCGAGGCCCGCTTCGTCAGCGACATCCTGGAGCAGGCGCCGGCGCTGGTCGAGCCCATCGTCGAGGGCCTGCCCTACACCGAAGCGGAAGTCGTCTACGCCGCCCGGCACGAGCTCGCCGGCACGGTCGAGGACGTGCTTTCGCGCCGCATGCGGGCGCGCCTCATGGCGCGCGACGCCTCGGCCCGCGCCGCCGCGCGCGTGGGCCAATTGCTGCAGGCCGAACTCGGCCTGCCGGAAACCGTTATCGCTCGGCAGGTCGCTGACTACCTCGCCGCCATCAAGCACGAAAAGTCGATTCTCATGGGAGAGCAGTAATGATCAGTAAAGAAGCCATCAAGCGCGGCTACAACCGTGGCAACTACGTGGTGGGCGCGCACACGCCGCCGGCCTACGCGGCCGCGTTGACGCAGACGGGCACGGAGCCCGGCCTGCAGCGCGATCCCGTGCCGGTGCCGGCCGAACTCGTCGCCGCCCTGCGCGGCGCCTGCGACGAGGTGCTGACCGCCACGGCCGAGGTGGTCGCCTGGACCCGCGACTGGTGGGCCGGCTCGATGATGACGGAGACGGCGGGCAGGCCGGCCACGCCGCAAGCGGTGATCGCCAAGGCGTCCACGGTCGAGCAGGTGCAGGCCGTCATGCGCATCGCCAACGCGGCCGCCGTGCCGGTGACGGTGTCGGCGGGCCGCAGCAACGTGACCGGCGCGGCATTGCCGGTGCGCGGCGGCATCGTGCTGGACGTGTGCGCGTTGAACCGGCTGATCGGCGTGGACCGCGAAAGCCAGATCGTGGAAGTCGAGGCCGGCATGTTCGGCGACGTGTTCGAGCAGACCGTGCAGGGCGAGTACGGCCTGACGATGGGCCACTGGCCGTCGTCGTTCGGCATCAGCACGGTGGGCGGCTGGGTGGCCTGCCGCGGCGCGGGGCAGCTGTCGACGCGCTACGGCAAGATCGAGGACATGGTGTTCGGCATGGACGTGGTGCTGGCCGACGGCAGCCTGATCACGGTGGGCGGCTATTCGCGCGCGGCGCTGGGCTCGGACCTGCAGCAGGTGTTCATCGGCTCGGAGGGCACGCTGGGCGTGGTGGTGCGCGTGCGCCTGAAGCTGCATCGGCTGCCGGATTACGGCCGCGCCATCGCCTATGGCTTCAAGACCTTCGCCATCGGGCTGGATGCCTGCCGCGAGATCATGCAGCGCGGCGCGAATCCGGCGGCGCTGCGCCTGTACGACGAACTGGAAAGCGGGGTGCAGTTCAACCGACCCGACCTCAACGTGCTGCTGGTGGCCGACGAAGGCGCCCGCCCGATCGTGGACGCGGTCATGGAGATCAGCGAAGGCGTGTGCGAGGAACTGGGCGAGAAGCTGGACGGCGCCGCCGTGTTCGAGCGCTGGCTGGATACGCGCTACCTCACGGGCAAGAGCGCCGAGGGCTTCAAGCGCAGTCCGGGCTTCGTGGCCGACACGCTGGAAATGGCCGGGCGCTGGAGCGACCTGGCCGCGATCTACACGGAGGTGGTGGCGGCCATCAACGCGGTTCCCGGCACGCTGGCCGGCTCCGCGCACCAGTCGCACGCCTACGTCGACGGCGCCTGCCTGTATTTTTCGCTGCGCGGCGAGGTGGAAGTCGAGAACCGCGCCAAGTGGTATCGCCAGGCCTGGGATGCCGCCAACGCGGTGCTGATTAAATACAATGCGGCGCTCAGCCACCACCACGGCGTGGGCCTGCTGCGCGCGCCGTACATGCAGGAATCGCTGGGCAGCGGATTCCAGGTGCTGAGCGCGATCAAGCGCACGCTGGATCCGCAGAACATCCTCAATCCCGGAAAGCTCGGCCTGAGCGACGAGCTCCACTACGACCAGGACAGGCGGTAACCATGGACAGATCATTCGGGGCATGCCTGGCGCGCCATCCGGTCATCGCGACGCTGTACGGGGTTGAGCAGATCAACACCTTCGTCGGCAGCGACGCCGAGATCGCCATCGTGGCCAACGTGGAGCTGCGCAAGCTTGCGCCGGTGATCTCGGCGCTGAACCGGGCGGGGAAATTCGTCATCGTCAATATCGACAGCTGCGAGGGCCTCTCCCAGGACAAGGGCGGCGTCGAGTACCTGGCCGATATCGGCGTGGCGAGCCTGGTGTCCACCCGGGTGGCAACCATCCAGCGGGCCAACCGGGCGGGCATGGTGACCATGCAGAAGGTGTTCGTCACCGACCGCTCCACCTGGCCGCGCAGCGTGAAGGCCCTGGAGCAGAGCGATCCCAACCTGGTCCAGCTGATGCCCGCGCCGATGCTTTCGCACATGGCGGCGCAGGACCTGAAGGCGCTGCCGCCCATCGTCGCCTCGGGCTTCGTGTGCAACGAGACGGACGTGGGCATCGCCATGCGGCACGGGGCGGTGGGCGTGTCCACCAGCGACCATGCCTTGTGGGGCCTGGATCCTCGCCGGCTCAAGCAGTAAGCGGCGGCGGGGCGGGCTCCGCGAGCCCGCCCCGCGCCCGCGTGCTAGTCCGTCCGGACGATCCCCGAGCCGGCCCGGCGGCGCTACCGTGTTCGAGGCAGGGACGCCGGTGCCGGGGAGCGAACAAGAAATGTCAAGATTTGCATTGCTTTAACGTTGCCGTTCCCGTCACGCGATACCGTTGGGTTTTCGTTTTTTGGGGGTGGAAATGTACTCGCTATCGAAGCGTTGCGGCGCGGAATTCTTCGGCACGTTCTGGCTGGTATTGGGCGGTTGCGGGGCGGCGGTGCTGGCGGCGGGCTTTCCCGAGCTGGGCATCGGTTTCGCCGGCGTGGCGCTGGCGTTCGGCCTGACCGTGCTGACGATGGCGTTCGCGGTGGGCCATATCTCGGGCGGCCACTTCAATCCGGCCGTGACGGTGGGCCTGGTGGCGGGCGGCCGTTTCCCGGCCAAGGAAATCGCGCCCTACGTCATCGCGCAGGTGCTGGGCGCCATTGCGGCCGCCGCGGTGCTGGCCTGCATCGCCAGCGGCAAGCTGGGCTTCGACCTGAAGGGCAGTCACTTCGCGGCCAACGGCTATGGCGCGTATTCGCCCGGCAAGTATTCGATGGTGTCCGCCCTGGTGACGGAAGTCGTGCTGACGGCGGGCTTCCTGTTCGTGATCCTGGGTTCGACCAGCAAGCGCGCGCCGGCCGGGTTCGCGGCGATTCCCATCGGCCTGGCGCTGACGCTCATCCATTTGATCAGCATCCCGGTGACCAACACGTCGGTCAATCCGGCCCGCTCCACCGGCCCCGCGCTGTTCGTGGGCGGCTGGGCGCTGGAGCAGCTGTGGCTGTTCTGGGTGGCGCCCATCGTCGGCGCCATCATCGGCGCGATCGCCTACCGGCTGGTGAGCGACCCCGCCAAGGAATAGGCGGCACCGCCAGCGGGCGCGGCCGGTTCCTGCAATCGGCCCCGATTCCGCCCGGACCCCGTCGGCTTGGCCGGCGGCGTCCGGGCGGTTTTGCGTTGAGCGCCCCGAAACGCGGGCGCCGGCGCGCCGCTTCGAGGGGGCGGGCGATAATAGAGCCCAGCCGATAGCCTGGCGGCGGCCCGACCGGGCCATCCGGGAAGAACAAGAAACACGAAGCACCCATGAGTCAATTTTCCATCGCCATCCATCTCACGCTCGCCATGCTGCTGGGCGCCGCCGTCGGCCTGGAGCGCCAGTGGCGGCAGAACTACGCGGGCGTCGTCACGCACGCCCTGGTCGCCCTGGGCGCGGCCGCCTATACCGCCTTGCCCGCGCTGCTGGACGCCAGCAACGATATGCGCCTGGGCAGCCAGGTCGTGACGGGCATCGGTTTCCTGGGCGCCGGCCTGATCATGCGCGACGGGCTGACCATCCGGGGCCTCAGCGCCGCGGCCACCATCTGGGCCACCGGCGCCGTCGGCGTGCTGGCGGGCTACGGCTTCCTGGCCGAGGCCGGCGCCGTGACCGCGCTGATCCTGGTGACCAACGTGGTGCTGCGCGGCGGCGCGAGGCTGGTGGACCGCTACGTGCCCGAGGCGGAAACCGAAGAGCGCTACTACAACATTGCGCTGACCTGCGCGTCGGCGGACGAGGCCCTGATGCGGGCGGAGCTGTTGAACGCGCTGGGCAAGCACAGCCTGCGCCTGCGCGGCGTGGAAAGCCAGCAGCGCGACGGCGGCCGCTCGGAGGTCACGGCGGTGGTCTACTCCATGCGCCAGGAAGACGAGCGCGTGGAAAAACTGGTGGGCAGCCTGAGCCTGCTGCCGCAGACTTTCTCCGCGAGCTGGACATCGGACACGGGCAACGCCTGAGCCCGCGTCGGGGCGCAATCAGGACGCCGTAAGTCGGATCTCAATACGCTTGCAGGTCGTATCCAGACCATGAGCGCTGCCCGTGAACCCTGCTTCCCCCGCCGCCGCGCCGTCCGGCCCCGCGCACTATGACCGCGTCACCATCGCCTTCCACTGGCTCACGGCCCTGCTGGTCGTGGGGCTGTTCGGGCTGGCCGAGGCCTGGGGCTTCCTGCCGCGCGGGACGCCGACGCGGCGCCTGCTGCAATCGCTGCACATTTCGTTCGGGCTGGCGTTTGCCGCCGTGTTCGCGCTGCGCGCCGCCTGGCGCCTGACCGCGGGCCGGCGCCTGCCGCCGGCGGCCACCGGCTGGTTGCGGGTGGCCGGCACGGGCATGCACGGCCTGCTGTACGCGCTGATGGCGGCGCAGATCGTGCTGGGCTTCCTGTTCCGCTGGGCCCAGGGCGAGCCCTTCGCCTTTTTCGGGCTGTTCGACGTGCCCACGCTGATCCCGATCGACCGCGAGCAACGCCATTTCATCGGCGGCCTGCATAACACGGTGGCCTGGACGATCATCGTGCTGGCGCTGCTGCACGCGCTGGCAGGGCTTTTTCACCATTATTTCCTGCGCGACGGGGTGCTGCGCCGGATGCTGTCGAGCCGCTGAGCGGGGGCGGACGTCCCCGGGGAGTGATCGACGGGCGAAGCAGGTTGTACATTACGCACTATCACCTGCTTCATTTCTACAGGATTCACCCGTCATGACCGCCCCGGAAGTCGTTATCTCTCCCTCGATCAGCTGCGCGAACGATAAGCCCTTTGTGCTGTTCGGCGGCATCAACGTGCTGGAATCCCGCGACCTGGCGCTGCGCGCCTGCGAGGAATACCAGCGCGTGACGACGCGGCTGGGCATCCCCTACGTGTTCAAGGCGTCGTTCGACAAGGCCAACCGCTCCTCTATCCATTCATATCGCGGCCCGGGCCTGGAAGAGGGGATGCGGATTTTCGAGGAGGTCAAGAACACCTTCGGCGTGCCGGTCATCACCGACGTGCATGAGCCCTGGCAGGCCGCGCCGGTGGCCGAGGTCGTGGACATCCTGCAACTGCCCGCCTTCCTGGCCCGGCAGACGGACCTGGTGGTCGCGCTGGCGAAGACGCAGCGCGTGATCAACATCAAGAAGCCGCAGTTCCTCAGCCCGACCCAGATGCTGAACATCGTCGAGAAGTTCACCGAGGCCGGCAACGACAAACTCATCCTCTGCGACCGGGGCACCTCCTTCGGCTACGACAACCTGGTGGTGGACATGTTGGGGTTCGGCGTGATGAAGAAGGTGTCCGGCAACCGCCCGCTGATTTTCGACGTGACGCATGCCCTGCAGCAGCGTTCGGCGCTGGACGCCGCCTCGGGCGGCCGCCGCGAGCAGGTGGCCGAGCTGGCCCGCGCCGGCATGGCGGTGGGGCTGGCGGGCCTTTTCCTGGAAGCCCACCCCGATCCCAAGCAGGCCAAATGCGACGGACCCAGCGCCTTGCCGCTGGACAAACTCGAACCCTTCCTGACCCAGCTGAAGCAGCTGGACGACCTGGTGAAGTCCTTTGCCCCCATCGACATCGAACCCTGAGCGCGGCGGTCACGATCGCTGCATCGAGTTGTTATACGATCCAGGCCACTCGAAGCCTGCGCGAGGCCGCTTTGAGTCTCAACCGTCCTTAGGGAGGCCTGGATGTCTTTGTATGTGATCGTCGCCGTCCGCAAGGAGCCCGTGAGCGGGCACGTGGCCTATGTCCGCTGGGGGCAGGCCGAGCGCGGCGTGCCGGGCTGGGTGACGGAACCGGTCACGGCGGCGGCTTCCGAGGTCATCGAACTCATCAAGGACGGCGTCGAGGTCGAGACCGCCATCAGCCTGGACGGCATGAGCGTGGCGTCGCGCCCCGTGCGGGTCCTGGTCGACGACGACGGGCGCGAGCACCTCGTGTCCGCGCCCATGCCCAGCTCCACCCTGCATACGCTGTTCGACCTGCCGGAGTTCTGATCCGGCGTCGCGGGCCGCCCTAGGGGATTCCCTTACTTGCGCGACGGCCGGCGGGGGGCGATTCTTTGACAGGATCCTGCCCTCGCGTCTGGATGGATACAACAGAGGACGCCCTCTATGACTGAGCCCGGCTCTGCTCCCGCGCATGCGCCCGCCGCAAGGCGCAAGGGACGTCGCCTGTCGTGGATTTGGCTGGTGCCCATCATCGCGGCGGTGGGCGGTTTGCTGCTGGTGGTGCGCGTCTGGATGGAGGCCGGCCCCACGGCCACGATCAGTTTCCAGACCGCCGAAGGGCTGGAAGCCGGCAAGACGCAAGTGCGCTACAAGGAGGTCAACGTCGGCCTCGTCGAGCGCGTCGCCCTGAATCCCGACCGCTCCGGCGTCATCGTCACGATCCGCATCGACAAGGACGCGAGCAGCCTGCTGCAGGAAGGCACCCAGTTCTGGGTGGTGCGGCCCCGCCTCACCCTGAGCGGCGTGTCCGGCCTGAGCACCTTGTTCTCCGGCGCCTACATCGGCGTGGACCCGGCCGGCGACCGAAGCAAGAACGCCGCCGGCTTCGCCACCAAATCGGCCTTCGTCGGCCTGGAGATTCCGCCCGAGGTGACGCAGGACCGCGCGGGCAAGCGCTATACGCTCAAGGCCAACGACCTCGGCTCGCTGGACGTCGGGTCGCCGGTTTACTACCGGCGCATTCCGGTGGGGGAGGTGGTGGGCTACCACCTGGACAAGGCGGGCGAGGGGGTCGACGTGCAGGTCTTCATCGACGCGCCCAATGACGCCTACGTCAACGAAGCGACGCGCTTCTGGAATGCCAGCGGCGTGGATTTCAGCGTCGATGCGCGCGGGCTGCAGATGCGCTCGCAGTCGTTGCTGTCGGTGATCGTCGGGGGCGTCGCCTTCGATACCGTCGAGCAGCGCGCGCGCGTGGCCGCCAAGGCCGACGCGGAGTTCGTCATTTTCTCGTCCGAAGGCGCCGCCCGGGCGCAGCCCGACGGGGTGCCGCTGCATATCCGCATGCGCTTCGACCAGTCGGTCCGCGGCCTGGTGGTGGGGGCGCCCATCGACAGCTACGGCGCCACTATCGGGCAGGTGGATTCCATCGGGCTGGAGCTGGATCGCGAGACCAACCGGTTCTACGCGGTGGTGGGGGCCACGTTGTACCTGGAGCGCCTGGGCGCCAAGACCGTCGGCGAAATCAAGGAGTATTCCGGATCGTCGCTGGCGCATCCCAGCGGCAAGCTGCTGACCGAAATGATCGCGCAGGGCCTGCGGGCGCAGCTGCGCATCGGCAACCTCCTGACCGGCCAGCTGTACGTGGCCATGGCGATGTTCCCGGATGCCAAGCCGGTGTCGTTCAAGATGGAAGCCACGCCGGAGATCCCGACGGTGCCCAACAACCTGGACCAGCTGCAGATGCAGATCAACAGCATCCTGACCAAGCTGGACCGGGTGCCGCTGGAGGCGCTGGGCACGGAGGTGAACAATCTGCTGCGCGGAACGGCCAGCCTGGTCAGGCGGCTGGATACCCGCCTGGCGCCGGAGGCGCAGGCCATGCTGAAGCAGGCCAGCAAGTCGCTGGCAGCGGTCGGGGGCGTGCTCAGCCCCGATGCCGATCTCCCTGCCAGCGCGGATACTGCCTTGCAGGAACTGGCGCGCGCCGCCCGGTCGCTGCGGGAGCTGGCGGATTATCTGCAGGCCTATCCCGACGCGCTGCTGCGGGGCCGCCCGCAGGACGCTCCGCCGACGCGCCAGCCGACGCGTCAGCCGGCGCGCCAGTAGCCGGCCCGCCCGCGGGGAATGGCGCATCCGTATTGGACTCGGCCCGCGGCCGGGAACGAGACTTGCTGGTCGGTCCCGCGGCCTGACTGCCGTCGCTCATGGCAACGGCGAGGCGTCCGAGAGGGACTCAGCATGGATCATAGTGAAATGATGGCGCGCATGATCACGCAGCCCGTCGCGCCGGGCAGATTTGACCACTGGGATGGCATTCTTTCCGCTTATGCGGATTGCCTGATCCACGTGCAGTCCAAGCTGTCGGACGCGGAGGTCAGGCGCTTTCTGGAGGTGGGCGCCCTGGTTTTCCGCACCTGTTGCCAGGAAGAAGCGCGGCAACGCTGGACCGCGGAGGAGCTGGCGATGTACCACCGCAAGCGTTCCTTCGATGCGTAGGCGGCCGCCCTGGGGTTCAGAACAGGCAGTGGCGCAACGCGAACTTGCGCCCGAAGGCGCGCACCTCGTCGCCGTCCACCGAGGCCGTCACGTCCCAGTGATCGCCGCGGGTGACGAGGATGGAGCGGCTGGAACACGCATGCCGCAGGGCGAAGCGCCAGAACTCGGCTTCGGACCCCATCGGTTCGAGGTCGTGCGGCCCGATGAGGAGCCGGGCGGGACGGGGCGTTGCGCCCAGCGTCCAGCGCAAGGCGATGCCCAGGAACGCAAAACGCGCCGAGAACGACGATGGCTGGACGCACAGCACGCGGATTCTGTTGTTCATGGCCGGGACCCTCCAGGTAGGTCCAGCGTAGCAAAAGCCTCCGCGCGCTTCCATACCGCCTTTGGCGGATTCCGACCGGTTCCCGCGACGCGAAGGCGGCGCTAGGCCACGGCCGGCGCGCGCTCGCGCGTGACCCGCGCCAACAGCAGCAGGGCCGCGGCGGGCGCCACGGCGAACGAGGCGAACAGCCACAGCGCGGCGCGCTGCGCGCCCGCGACGCCGCCCGGGTCGGCCAGGCCGGCGCCGTTGGTGATCACGCCGGCCAGCGCTGCCGTCAAGGCCGTGGCGTACAGCTGCACCGTGGTGATGGAGGAGGAGGTCAGGGTTTCCTCTCCCGGCGGGGCGGCATTGAAGATCCGGGTGAGCAGGTGCGGCCAGCTCAGGCCGATGCCGAAGCCCACGCCGGCCAACGCCACCACGTAGACCGCCAGCCCGGCGTAGGACTGCAGCAGCGCCGCGCGCGGCGTCATGACGGCCAGCGCCACCAGCGAAGCCAGGATGACGACGGGGCTCAGGCGCACCAGGAAGTTCGCGGCCGGGCCGCTGCGAGTGGCGCTGGGCATGGCGGCCAGCGTCCAGCCCGCCGCCATGGCGGCGGTCATGTAGCCCGCGGCCAGCGGCGTCATGCCGTGGATGACCTGCAGGAAATATGGCACGAAGATCTCCGTGGTGATGGCGGCCACCACCAGGCACATCAGGGCGTACAGCGCGCCCAGCGGCGTTCCGATGCTGTAGGCGCCGGTGGGCAGCAGCCGCTTGGCGGCGCGCGCGTCCACCGCCGCGATCAGGACCGCGATGGCCAGCCCGGCGCCGATGCCCGCTAGGTTGCCCGCCAGTCCGGTGGACAGGCTGGCCAGCGTGATGGCCAGCACGCTCGCCACCAGCAGGGCCAGCGTGGACAGGGGCAGGGAGGTCGGCGAGGACTTCGGCATGGCGGCCTTGTTTCCGACCTTCAGGACGACGATGAGCGCCAGCGCCGCGGCGGCGGGCAGCAGGGCCCAGAAGGCCAGCCGCCAGTGCCCCGATTGCGCGAACATGCCGCCGATGGCGGGGCCGCACAAGGTGGCCACGCCCCACATGCCCGACACCAGCGCCATGGCGCGCGACCACAGGGCCGCTTCGAACACCAGGCGGATCAACGCGTAGCTGAGCGCGAAGAGAATGCCGCCGCCCATGCCCTGGACGCTGCGGCCCGCCAGCAGCCAGGGCATGGAAGGGGCCAGGGCGCAGACGACCGATCCCGCCGTGAACACCGCCACCGCCGACAGGTAGGCCGCGCGCGGACCCAGCGTTTCGATCAGCTTGGCCGACAGCGCCGAGCCCACGATGGACGTGACCACGAAGAGCGTGGTGTTCCACGCGTAGTATTCGAGTCCGCCGATATCCTGGATCACGCTGGGCAGGATCGTGGTCACGATGTAGACGTTGATGGCGTGCAAGGCGACGCCGCCCGCCAGCGCGATGGAGCGCAGGGCATTGCCGCCGCGCAGCAGCGCCGCCCAGGAGGCGTTTGAAACATGGGATGTGCCGGTGCTCACGCGGGGGTCCGCCTTCGATGTCGTTATTTAAACAAGAAAACTATTGGATAATACGCATGCCGGCGCCGGACCGCAAACCCGGCTTCACTGCCGGCGCAGGCCGCGCAGCAGCAGGTCGAGCGCCTGCAACGCCTGGGCCAGCCGGTCGCCGTCCTCCGGATCGGCGGCGATCCAGAAGGCGCTATCCGACAGGCTGCCGTTGATCAGCCGGGCAAGCGCCGCGGGCGCCGCGGGTTCGATGGCCCCGTCGTCCATCAGGCGCTGCAAGAGCGCGCCCAGCGACGCCAGGCAGCGCTGCTGGGCATGGTCGGTGGCCGGGCCCAGCACGGCGCGGGCATCCTGCAGCACGATGCGCCGGATCTCGGGTTCGGCGGCCATCCTCAGATAGGCGCGGCAGCGTTCGCGGAAAGCGGTCCAGGCGTCCGGCGCGCGCGCCGAAATCTCGTCCAGGCGCCGGTCCATTTCGTCGTCGATCTGTTCGACGACCGCGGCCAGCAGGCCCGGCTTGCCGCCGAAATGATGGTAGAGGGCCCCGCGGGTCAGGCCGGCCGCGGCCGTGAAGTCGTCCATGGACGTTGCCGCGTACCCCGCCTCGCGGAAGGCCCGGCGCGCGGCGTCCAGCAGTTTCGCGCGGGTGGCTTCGATCATTTCGGCGCGGGAGCGGGCCATGGTCTCCTCCGGTGGCATACGGGCCGTATGTAAATTGACATACGTAATGTATGTGAATACGATCTCGTTGTCTACATGCTTCAAAGGTTCCAGGTGGCCAATCCGTACCGCGAGTTGTTCAGGGCGCCCGGCGCCGTCGGTTTCGTGCTGGCGGGTGCGATCGCGCGCCTGCCCTTGCCGATGATAGGGATCGGCATCATCACGATGCTGTCGGAGGTGCGCGGCGCCTACGCGCTGGCGGGCGCCGTCGCGGCCACCTTCGCGCTGGCCACGGCCTTGCTCGCGCCGCGCATTTCGCGGCTGGTGGACCGGCACGGCCAGGGCAGGGTGCTGCCCGTCGCGGCGGGCCTGTGCGTGCTCGCGCTGGTCGGCCTGGCGGCCTGCCTGCGGTGGCGGGCGCCGGATTGGACCTTGTTCGCGTGCGCCGCGTTGGCGGGCAGCCTGCCCAGCATGCCCGCGATGATACGCGCGCGGTGGACGGAGATCTTCCGCGACAAGCCGGAGTTGCGCACGGCCTACGCGCTGGAATCGGTGGCCGACGAACTGAGCTTCATCATCGGGCCGCCCTTGTCCGTGGGCCTGAGCGTGATCTTCTTTCCCGAAGCCGGCCCCCTGACCGCGGCATTGCTGCTCGCGGTCGGCGTCACGGCCTTCGTGCTGCAGCGGGCCACCGCGCCCGCGGTGCGGCCGCGCCGCGAGGAGCGCGAGGCCTCGGTGCTGCGCGTGCCGATGTTGCGGTCCCTGCTGGCCATGATGGCGGCCATGGGCGTGATCGTGGGCACCATCGACGTGCTCAGCGTGGCCTTCGCCCGGCAGCAGGAAATGCCGGCGGGCGCCAGCCTGGTGCTGTCGGCCTATGCGCTGGGTTCCTGCGTCGCCGGCCTGGTGTTCGGCGTCCTGACGTTCCGGGCGCCGCTGGCCCGGCTGCTGGCCGTCGCCGCCGCGGTCACGGCGTTCACGACCATTCCCCTGCTGCTGGTGAACGATCTGCTGGGCCTGTCGCTGGGCGTGCTGCTGGCGGGCCTGTCGTTCGCCCCGACCATGATCATCGCGATGGCGCTGGTGGAAAGCAACGTGCCGGGCCATCGCCTGACCGAGGGGCTGACCTGGCTGGTCACCGGCCTGGGCGCCGGCGTGGCCGCGGGCGCGGCGCTGGCCGGCTGGGTGGTGGACCACTACGGCGTGCGCGCGGGCTTCTGGACCGCCGTGGGCGCGGGCGCCATCGTGCTGCTGGCCGCGCTGCCGGCGGCGCGCCGCCCTAGGGTCGGCGCCTGAGGAGGGCGCGGATAGAATGGCGGATCCGGCGCATCATCAGGAGCAGGCCATGTCCAGGACCGTCATCAATCCCGATACCGTATTCGACTCCGTGCAATACGGGTTCAGCCAGGCCGTGATCGTGACCGGGCAGCGGCGCATGCTGCTGTCGGGCCAGGTAGGCGTCGACGCCAGCGCGCGCACCGTGGGCCCGGGCCTGCAGGAGCAGACCGCGGCCGCGCTGGATAACGTCGAGCGCGTGCTCGCCGCCGCGGGCGGCACCCTGGCGCAAGTGATCATGCTGCGCATTTACCTCTGCGAGACGGCGCGCGAAGACCAGGAAGTGATCGCCCAGGCGCTGCGCGACCGCTTCAAGAAGGATCCGCCGCCTTCGTCGTGGATCATCGTGAGCGGCCTGTCGCTGCCGGAATGGCTGATCGAGATCGAAGCGGAAGCCATGCTGGACTGCTGACCCGGCGCCGCGGCCGATTTCAGGGCGCGTCGGGCTTGTCCGATTTGTCCGGCGCATCCGGCCTGTCGCGCCAGGGCGGCGCGGCGAAGGCGGCGCGCAGGTGCGCCAGGAAGCCGGCGGTCCGCGCCGGCAGCTCCTGCCGCGACTTGACCAGGGCCACCACGTTCGCCTGCGGCAGGCTCCAGCCGGCCAGCAGGGGCACCAGCCGACGCGCGCGCAGATGCTCCGCCACGTCCCATTCCGAGCGCACCATGATCCCGTGCCCGGCCAGGGCCCACTCCACGGCCGTTTCCCCCGCATTGCTCGACAGCACCGGCGATACGCGCACGCCCACGGCCGCGCCGCGACCCTGCTTGAACCGCCATAGGGTCACGTCTTCGTCGTTTTCGCGCAGGGCGATGCAATCGTGCCCGCGCAGGTCTTCCGGCTTGGCCGGGGCGCCGCGGCGCGCCAGGTAGGCGGGCGAGGCGCACAGGATCCGGCGGTTGGGCGCCAGCGGATAGGACACCAACGTTGAATCGCGCAGTTCGCCGATATGGACCATGACGTCCCAATCGTCGGAGGCGAGCCGCGGCGGGCCGTCGGACAGGGTCAGGCTGGCCGTGACGTTCTCTCCCTGCTTGCGGAATTCCGCCACCAGCCCCGCCACGTAGCGCTGGCCGAAGCCCAGCGGCGCGACCACGCGCAGGTGGCCCGCTACCAGCCCGCGCCGGCCCGCCAGTTCGTCCGCCAGATTGCCCAGCTCGCCGCTGATCTGCTCCGCGCGCAGCGCGAGCAGCCGGCCTTCGTCGGTCAGCGCCGTGCCGCGCCCTGAACGGTTGACGAGCCTGACGCCCAGCCGCTTTTCCAGCGCGTGCAGGCGCTGCGTGACGGCCGGGGGCGTCACGTCCAGCGCGCGCGCCGCTTCCGCCAGCGAGCGGGTGGCCGCCAGGCTCAGGAAGAAGCGCAGGTCGTCGGTGGTGATCATTCAGGCTCGCATTAATCGATGATTAAGTCCTTATTAAACACGCGAGGCCGGCGCCGCGCCATACTTGCTGCCAGCGGACGCCGGGCAGCCCGGCGTCTCCCGATCAGCGATACCGAGGCTCCCATGACCGAAATCACCGCCCCGTCCACCGTGGACACCCTGGACACGCCGTGCCTGCTGCTGGACGAGAGCCGCATGACGCGCAACATCGAGCGCCTGAACGCGCTGATGGCGGGCCATGGCGTGCAATTGCGTCCGCACCTGAAGACGCCCAAATCCATCGAAGTCGCGCGGCGGCTCATGTCCACGCCGCGGGGGCCGGCCGCCGTGTCCACGCTGCAGGAAGCCGAGCAGTTCGCGGCCGCCGGCGTCACCGACCTGCTGTATGCCGTCGGCGTGTCGCCCGCCAAGCTCGACCGCGTGCTGGCGCTGCGCCGGCAAGGGGTCGATCTCACCGTGGTGGTCGACAGCCTGGAGGCGGCGCGCGCGGTGGCGCGGCGCGCCCGCGAAGCGGGCGACGCCATACCCGCCCTGATCGAAATCGACTGCGACGGCCACCGCGCGGGCGTGCAGCCCGGCAATACGGAGCAGTTGCTGGCGATTGCGCGGGCGCTGCACGAAGAGGGCGCCTGCCTGCGCGGCGTGATGACGCACGCCGGCGAATCCTACGGCTGCGATAGCGTCGAGGCGATCGCGGACATGGCCGAGCAGGAACGCCAGGCCGCCGTCGTGTGCGCCCAGGCCATCCGCGAGGCCGGCCTGCCGTGTCCGGTGGTCAGCGTGGGTTCCACGCCCACGGCGCATTTCGCGCGCAACCTGGAAGGCGTGACCGAAGTCCGCGCGGGCGTCTACGTGTTCTTCGACCTGGTGATGGCGGGCCTGGGCGTGTGCGAGGTGGACGATATCGCGGCCACCGTCCTGACGACCGTGATCGGGCATCAGCCGGAGAAGGGCTGGATCCTGGTGGACGCCGGCTGGATGGCCATGTCGCGCGACCGGGGCACCGCCAGGCAGCGGGTGGACCAGCTGTACGGGCTGGTCTGCGACGCGCAGGGCAAGGTGTATCCCGACCTGCTGCTCGCCGAGACCAACCAGGAGCAAGGCATCATCAAGGTGCGGCCGGGCAGCGGCGCCGTCCTGCCCGACCTGCCGCTGGGCGCGAAGCTGCGGATCGTGCCCAACCATGCCTGCGCCACCTGCGCGCAGCATGAGGCCTACGAGGTCGTGCGCTCCGGTTCGCCCGAGGTGGTGGCGCACTGGGAACGCTTCCGCGGCTGGTAACCCCTGAGCAAAAGGACGCTGACATGGAAATCATCCATACGCCCGACGCCACCTTGCCCGCCGGCCATTATTCGCAGGCGCTGCGGGCCAACGGCTTCGTTTTCGTCTCGGGGCAACTGGGGTTCCTGCCGCCCTCGGCGCCCGGCGCGCGGCCCGCGCTGGCCAGCGGCGCGGCCGCCCAGACGCGGGAGGCCCTGCGCAGCGTTCGGGCCATCCTGGAGGCGGCCGGATCGTCGCTGGCCGCCGTCGCCAGCGTGACGGTGTACATCCCCGACGTGGGCCTTTGGGATGAGGTCAACCGGGTCTACGAAACGTGTTTCGGCGAGCATCGCCCAGCCCGCGCCATCGTACCCACCCGCGAACTGCATTTCGGCGCGCTGGTGGAGATCAGCGTGATCGCGGTCGGCTGATGCCTGGTCGCGGCTTGTCAATATTTACATAAAGAAATATTTAGCCGCGAATAGTTCATTTTTCGTATCGTAATTATTCCGTATTCAGGCCCAGCGGCCGCCGCGCAGAAGCACGGCGGCCGCTGGGCCTGGGCGTTCATTTCACGGCTTTCCTCCGTCGTTACAAACACTTGGCGCTGAAATAACGGCCAACTTCGGGCTCAAATCCACGGCTCGGGCTTTCGTCCTGCTCATACAATTTGAAACTGTATTTTGTATAGAAAGTAGAAAATCGTGAATCACCAGGACGCCGCATGACCATTGAATCGCCTCTCCGCACGGCACGGCCCATTCTGTCCTTGCCTGCCTCTCCGTCCCTCAAGCGCGCCGCGATCCTGGCGCTGACGGTCGCCTGCCTGGCTCCCGGGCTGGATGCGGCCGCGGCGCCGTTGACGCCCGCGCAACTGGCCGCCCAGCAGCGGGCGGCCGAGCGCGCGGCCCAGCGCGCCGCGCAGCAGGCGGCCCTGGAAGCCGCCATGGAAGCCCGGCGCCAGGCCCTGGAGGCCTATCGGAAGGAGGCCGAGGCGCGCGGCGCCAACGCCGTTGCCATGGCCCAGACGGCGTCCATCCTGTTGCTCGACACCGAACTCGGCACGGTGGGCCAGCGCCAGGGCGAACTGCGCGCCATGCCGGACAAGGGCGGCCTCTGGGTGCGCGGCACCGGCAGCACCTACAAGGTGGAAACGGCCAACGCCCGCCGCTTCGACCAGGACGCGAGCGCCATTTCCGTGGGCGGCGACTATGCCTGGAACCTGCACACGGCCAAGGTCTACCTGGGCGCCTTCGTCGGCCTGTCGGAGTCCAGGCAGGACGCCGAATTCAATACCCGCGGGAAGATCGACAGCCGTTATGCCGGCATCTATCTGTCGTACGTGGACGACAACGGCCTGTATGTCGACGTGGTCAACAAGGTCGGCAGGATCGATCAGGACGTGCGTTTCGACCTGCCGCTGGACCGCGGCACCTACAACGACGACGTGTCGCACACGACCTACAGCGGCAGCGTGGAAGTGGGCTACCACTGGCGCCTGGCCGACGGCTGGTTCGTGGAGCCGCAGCTCCAGGGCATCTACAGCCGCAGCAGCCAGACGTCGATCGAAGGGCGGGCAGGGCTGCGCGCCGGACGCGACTTCAGCCTGGCGGGCGGCGGCACGGTGCAGCCCTATGCGCGGGTGTCGTACCTGAAGCAGTTCTCCCACGACGATACGGTGGGTTTCGGCGATTCGACCTACGATGTGGCGCTGCCCGGAAACCGCTGGCAGCTGGGTGGCGGCGTGGCGGTGGAAACCGGACGCCATCGGGCGTTCGTGGACCTGCAATACGGCACCGGTTCCAGCGTCAGCCAGGAAGTGACGGCCAACATCGGCTACACCTTCCGCTTCTGATCCAGTCCGGGTTTCGGTTCCCTCGCGGGGGCCCGCGCCTATAATGCGTGCGGCTCAATGCCTTCGGGGGAGATCGTTCGCATGCAGTACGAATACCTGTTCTGGTCGATGGCCGCGATGGTGGCGGCCGCCCTGGCCGGCGGCTCGCTATGCGGCCGCCTGCGCTCCGTCAAGCATGCGCTCCTGGGCGTGGTCGCGCTCGCGGCGGCGGTTTTTGTGGCGGTATTCGTGCTGTCGCGCCGCGCCGGCTTCAGCGATCTGTCGGCGATGCTGTCGATCGCGGCCTTCATGTTCAGCTTGGTGATCGGCACCGCGGCTTCCTTGCTCACGCGGCGCGTGCTGTCGCGCCGCTGAGCCGTCTCGCGCGGGTTATTCCTCCGCGTCGAAATCCTCGTCTTCGTCGTCCTCGTCCTGCTCCAGGGCGTCATAGCCCTTCCAGGTGATGCGCCAGCGCGTGGCGCCCGCGTTCGCGGCGGTTTCGCTCACTTGCTTGACCAGCCCGGCGTCTTCCAGCAGATCCAGGTGGTGCGCGATCAGTTGCAGGCCCTGTTCTTCGGGGTGCGGCGCGAGGGCCGCGTTCTTGATGTCGTGCGTGCTCAGGTTGGGGCCCGGCGCGTCGCGCAGGGCGCCCAGGATCGTGACGACCAGATCGAAATCGCGTTGCATGATGTCCACCATGTAGGGAAAGGATAGGGCGACGATAGCAGAGTTCGATGGCGGCAACGCGACAGCCGGCGGCCGGGTTACAGTCCAGGGTTCTCGATAACCGATATATGCTGAAACCATGAAGAAACCCGCAGAACGCGACTGCCTTGCGCTGGTCCCCGGCTACTCCGGCCAGGCCGCCAAGCTCTTTCTTTCGCGCGGCGCCGACGACCGCATCGATGGCGTGACCGTCTACGACCTGCTGGGCCACGTTAAGCTGCAGGGCGGCGCCGAGGCGGCCGCGGCCTGGGTCGGCGAATGGCTCGCCCAGGAGGCCGGCAACCGCAAGGCCCGCCGCACGCAGTTGCTGGCGCAGATGTTCATCTGCAAGCTCGTCGACGACGAAAAGGCCGCCTTCCTGGCCGCCCAGAGGCCGCTGGCCGCTGCGCTGGCCGCCGCCGGGGTGCGCATCCGTAGCGTCGCCGCCACATCCGGCGCGGCCCGCCAGTCGCTCGGCCCCACCGTCAAGAAGCATTAGTCCAAGGCTGTTATAGTCGCGCCTGGGCGTGCGTGTGCACCTGCGAGGTGCGTGCCCAGGCGGGCGATGCCCGCGAATCTAGGAAGATGGATCATGGAAATAGTAAGTCGGCAGGTTGCCGACGTGGCGGGCGGCGTTGAACTGCACACCACGCTGGATGGCGAAAGCATAAGCGTCTACGTGGTCGTGGGCGTGACCGATCTGAATGCGATCGCAGACATCGTGCCGCGCGCGAAGGTCGAAGCGGGGGCGGATATACACGCCTCGAATGTCGACGATGTTGATAATGCGCAAGAACAAATCGACCAAGTCCTGGAGAATATGAATCCCGGCGACGTGGCGGTTTTCCTTTGCTCGGGTCCCGACGCTTTCGGCGCGGCGCTCGACTTGCTGGGTTTACCTATCGACGAGTAAGCCTGGCGGCAAACCAAAGTGCTAGCCCGAACGGCGTATGTAGGATCGTGCGCGGGCAGGCGGCATTTATATAAGCCTTGATTGTTTTTTTATGATGCGTGGGTGTTTACACCTATGCAGGACTCCTTATTGCCTATGAAATCGTGTCGTTTTTCTGCGCAGTTTCTCTTTGTTGCATTATTGGCACGCATTTTTTAGGATTATGTTGACTTATGAGGGGAACCTAACGATAGTGTCGGCACACGATCACAAGCGTTGCGATTTTCGTTCAGTGCCGTGCCTTTTCCGGCTCAGCGTTATTGTTCTACTGTCCCCTCCTTGATTGATTCGTGACCTCCGGGCATTTGCCCATTATCTCTAGGAAATACAGTATGGAAACCGGCGTCGTTAAGTGGTTCAACTCGGAAAAGGGCTATGGCTTCATCACTCCGGAAGCGGGTGGCAAGGATCTGTTCGCTCACTTCTCCGAAATTCAGGGCTCGGGCTTCAAGTCTCTGGAAGAGAACCAGCGCGTCAGCTTTGTGACGGCCAATGGCCCCAAGGGCCCGCAAGCCACGAAGATCCAGGTCCTGTAAGGTCCTGAGTTTTCAAGAAAAGCCCCCTAGCGGGGCTTTTTTGTTTTTGTGCGCCGGATACTCGACCGCGTCCATCATCCAAGCGCAGGTATTCGGGTAATCCCTCGGCGCGGTATTCTCTGACTATTCAAAACGGCAGCCGAATGCGCCGCCATCCACCGCAGGAACGCGCCGCCATGATTACTCCCGTTACCCCGTCGTCCATTCCCCAGGCCCACGAAGTCGTTTCTTTCTGGCTCGATGCGGGGCCGCAGCAGTGGTTCAACAAGGACGCCGCATTCGATGCCGCGTTCCGCGAGCGCTTCGAGGGCGCTCATGACGCCGCCGCCGCTCGCCAGCTGGATGCCTGGCTGGACGATCCCACCGGCGCGCTGGCGCTGATGATCCTGCTGGATCAGTTCCCCCGCAATGCCTATCGCGGCACGGCGCATATGTTCGCCACGGATCCGCTGGCGCAGTATTTCGCCGACCACGCCATCGCGGCCGGGCATGATCTCGCCGTCGATCCGCCGCTGCGCCAGTTCTTCTATCTGCCGTTCGAGCACGCCGAAAGCCTGGCGGCGCAGAACCGCGCCGTCGCGCTGATGGAGACGCTGGATGCGGAGTCGCTGCGGTGGGCGGTGCTGCACCGGGACATCATCAAGCGCTTCGGCCGCTTTCCCCACCGCAATGCCGCGCTCGGCAGGCAGACCAGCCAGGCCGAACAGGAATTCCTCGAATCGGGCGGATTCGCCGGCTAGGCAGGGACGCGCCGAAAGGCGCTTCCGCCGTGAGTATCTTTGTGTATCGACGCATGGCAACTTGAAAATGTTCAGCCGCCCGCGGGGCCGGCAGGGCGCGGCGCCATGGGCCGCGCGGCATAGTTCGCATGCAAGGGAGCGCCCGCATGTTTGACGGTTTTCGAGGTTCGCCAATACACTGGGTTCAGCGAGATTTTCAAGCGACGCGGTCTGCGTTTCTCTTGTCGCCGTCAGTGGTACAGCGGTTGCTTCCTCTCCCATCCTTGATGATCTGGCGCCCCGCGAGCAATCGCTTTTCATAGGTCAAGGACACTCCATGGCAACCGGCATCGTTAAGTGGTTCAACGCCGAAAAGGGTTATGGCTTCATCATGCCCGACGACGGCAGCAAGGATCTTTTCGCTCACTACTCCGAGATCCGCAGCGAAGGCTACAAGTCGCTGCAGGAAAACCAGCGCGTCACGTTCGACGTCGGCACCGGCCCCAAGGGCCCCAGTGCGAAGAACATCAAGGTCGCGGCCTGATCCAGCCGGGCAGCGCTCCGGGCAAACCCGGCGCTCCGCCCATAAAAAAGCCCCCACATGCAATATGTGGGGGCTTTTTTTTGGAGGCTGCCCGCGAGGCGGGCGGCCCCGGGGAACGCGCTTTTCCGCCTCAGTGCTTGGCGTGGCTGGGCGTCGACAGCTTGTCCACCAGCGCGATGCCCAGCGCCGACAGGATGAAGAGGGCATGGATGATGGTCTGCCACATGACGCCGGCCTCGGAGAAGCGCGCGTTGGGCGTGCCCAGCGTGCCGGCCTCGATGAAGGTGCGCAGCAGGTGGATCGACGAGATGCCGATGATCGCCATGGCCAGCTTGACCTTGAGCACGCTGGCGTTGACGTGGCTGAGCCACTCCGGCTGGTCCGGATGGTTTTGCAGGCGCAGGCGCGACACGAAGGTTTCGTAGCCGCCCACGATCACCATGACCAGCAGGTTCGAGATCATGACGACGTCGATCAGCCCCAGCACCAGCAGCATGATCTCCATTTCCCCGAAGCTCGTGGCATGGGTCAGCAGGTGCCATAGTTCCTTCAGGAACAGCATGACGTAGACGCCCTGGGCGACGATCAGGCCCAGGTAGAGCGGCAGTTGCAGCCAGCGCGAACTGAAAATCAGGCTGGGCAGCAGGCCGAGGCGGGGAGGGGAGTGAGGGATCATTGTGGTTGCGAGCCGTAGGTGTGTGCGAAAAAAGCGGGCGCAATTCTATCAATGCCAGATCTCCGCGGGCACCAGGTTTTTCACGGCGGGAACCATCTCCCGGTCCGCCGCTAGCATGATTACGCGGGCCATGCCCGGGTTTTATGTAAGGAAAACTGGCATTTGCGAAACTGTGTGCCGAAACGTTCGGAGCGCATTGGCCATATATAGAATTGCCGCCTCGTTGGCATAGAGCCAGTCAAGAGGAGTTTGTTCCCATGAAGATCCGCTACGCCGTCGCCGCGTTGTCCATCGCGCTTGCCCCTTATTCCGCCTCGCATGCGCTGGACATCGGGGGGTTGGTGGGTGCCGGCAGCAAAGTCGTCCAGGCCGCCACCTTGAGCGACGCCGAAATCAAGACCCTGTCGGACAAGGCCTGCGCCCAGAGCGACTCGCAAGAGAAGATCGCCGCGCCCGGCAGCAAGTACGACGCCCGCCTGCAGAAGATCGCCAAGTCGCTGGGCGGCACGGTGAACGGCCAGAAGGCCAGCTACAAGGTCTACATCACCAAGGACGTGAACGCCTGGGCCATGGCCAACGGCTGCATCCGCGTCTATAGCGGCCTGATGGACATGATGAGCGACGACGAAGTGATGGGCGTCGTGGGCCACGAGATCGGCCACGTGGCGCTGGGCCACAGCAAGAAGGCGATGCAGACCGCCTACACGGTCTCGGCCGCGCGCGACGCCGCCGGCGCCGCCGGTGGCGCGACCGTCGCCGCCCTGAGCTCGTCGCAACTGGGCGACCTGACCGAGAAGTTCATCAACGCGCAATTCTCGCAATCGCAGGAAAGCGCCGCCGACGACTACTCCTTCGACCTGCTCCAGTCCAAGAAGCTGAACACCCGCGGCCTCGTGACCGCGTTCCAGAAGCTGGCCGAACTGGACGGCGGCAAGAGCGATATGATGAGCTCCCATCCGTCCTCGGCCAAGCGCGCGCAGCACATCGAAGAGCGCATCGCCAAGGCCAAATAAGGCGCCGGAAGGCGTTTTTCCACCCCGTCCGGGGCGGAAAACGGGGCGCGAGTATCCGGACTTATCCGGGTGCTCGCGCCTCTTTGCGTCAGGGGTCCGGAAGTTTCCGGTAAAATGGCGCGTTTATCCGCCCGTTATCTCTTATCTCTCGGAAAATAGGTCTTTTAATGCAGCCTGTGGTTGAAACCCTCTCCGGCCTGGAGCGCCGTGTTGATCTGGCCGTCTCGGTGGCCGACGTCGAAAAGGAAGTCCAGGCGCAATTGAAGCGCGTGGCTCGGACCGCCAAGGTCCCCGGCTTCCGTCCGGGCAAGGCGCCGCTCGCCATGCTCGAGCGCAGCCATGGTCCCAGCATCCGCTACGACGTGATCAATAGCCAAGTTGGCCGTGCTTTCGAGCAAGCCGTGGACGGCGCCAAGCTTCGCGTCGCCGGCGCCCCGAACCTCGAACCCAAGACCGAAGGCGTCACCGACGACACGCTGGCGTTCACCGCCACGTTCGAGGTGTACCCCGAAGTCGCCGTGCCCGATCTGTCGGCCCTGGCCGTCACCCGCTACGACACCGCCGTCTCCGACGCCGAAGTCGACAAGACCCTGGACGTCCTGCGCAAGCAGCGCGCCACGTTCGAAGCCCGCGAAGGCCGCGCCTGCGCCGACGGCGACCGCGTCACGCTGGACTTCGCCGGCACCATCGACGGCGTGCCGTTCGAGGGCGGCAAGGCCGAAGATTTCGCGTTCGTGCTCGGCCAAGGCCGCATGCTGCCGGAATTCGAAGAAGCCGCCCGCGGCCTGAAGGCTGGCGAAACCAAGGTCTTCCCGCTCAAGTTCCCCGATGACTATCAGGGCAAGGAAGTCGCCGGCAAGACCGCCGAATTCACGATCACCGTGAAGGAAGTGGCCGAAGGCGTGCTGCCCGAACTGAACGGCGAATTCGCCAAGTCGCTCGGCCAGCCCGAAGGCGACGTCGAAAAGCTGAAGGCCGACATCCGCAGCAACATCGAACGCGAAGTCAAGGTGCGCTCGCAAGGCCGCACCAAGTCCAGCGTGATGGACGCCCTGGTCGAAGCCGGCAAGTTCGACGTGCCGAAGGCCCTGGTCGACAACGACGTGCAAGGCCGCGTGGCCGCCGCCCGCGAAGAGCTCAAGCAGCGCGGCATCCCCAACGCCGAGTCGGTGCCGATCCCCGCCGAAGCCTTTGCCACCGAGTCCGAGCGCCGCGTGCGCCTGGGCCTGCTGGTCTCGGAACTGGTCAAGCAAGCTCAGCTGCAAGCCAAGCCCGAGCAAGTGCGCGCCCGCATCGAAGAGTTCGCCCAGAACTACGAACAACCCGCCCAGGTTGTCAGCTATTACCTGGCCGACCGCCAGCGTCGTGCTGAAATCGAGGCGATCGTGCTGGAAGACAATGTCGTCGCGCACGTGCTGGACAAGGCCAAGGTCACCGAAGAGAAGGTGCCTTTCGATCAGTTGATGGGGATGGCGTAACACTATGCAGAGATTCACCGATTTCTATGCGGCAATGAATGGCGGGTCGTCGGTGACCCCCACCGGCCTGGGCTACATTCCCATGGTGATCGAGCAGTCGGGGCGCGGCGAACGCGCCTACGACATCTATTCGCGTTTGCTCCGCGAGCGGCTCATTTTCCTGGTGGGTCCGGTCAACGACGCCACGGCCAACCTGGTCGTCGCGCAGTTGCTGTTCCTGGAATCGGAGAATCCTGACAAGGACATTTCCCTGTACATCAACTCGCCCGGCGGGTCGGTCTACGCGGGAATGGCCATCTATGACACCATGCAGTTCGTCAAGCCGGACGTATCCACCCTGTGCACCGGCCTGGCGGCCAGCATGGGGGCGTTCCTGCTGGCGGCGGGCAAGAAGGGCAAGCGTTTCACGCTGCCCAACTCGCGCATCATGATCCACCAGCCTTCGGGCGGCGCCCAGGGGCAGGCCTCCGACATCCAGATCCAGGCCCGCGAAATCCTGGACCTCCGCGAACGCCTGAACCAGATCCTGGCCACGAATACCGGCCAGACGATGGAGCGCATCGGCGTAGACACGGAACGTGACAACTTCATGTCGGCCGAAGATGCGGTATCGTATGGACTGGTGGACAAGGTGATGAGCTCCCGCTCGGAAGGTTGACTTCCCGGTTGACCCGAACCCGCTGCCATCATGTTTGAGTAAGCGCATGCGCTAGGTCTTTCCCGGCCTGGCGCATCTTTACCTGAGATACGAAACAAATATGCCTGAAAAAAAGGGATCGGCAGACGCAAAAGTGCTGCATTGCTCGTTTTGCAATAAAAGCCAGCACGAAGTCCGCAAGCTGATCGCGGGTCCGTCGGTATTCATCTGCGATGAATGCATAGATCTGTGCAACGACATCATCCGCGAGGAGGCGCAAGCCACCGCGCGCGCGGCGATTCGTTCCGAACTGCCCACTCCGGCTGAAATCAAGACCTTCCTCGACCAGTACGTCATCGGGCAGAACTCGCCCAAGCGCATGCTGGCGGTGGCGGTCTACAACCACTACAAGCGCATCCGCCACGGCGAGATCAAGGGCGACGAAGTCGAGCTGTCCAAGAGCAACATCATGCTGATCGGCCCCACCGGGTCGGGCAAGACGCTCCTGGCCCAGACGCTGGCGCGCATGCTGAACGTGCCCTTCGTCATGGCCGACGCGACCACGCTGACCGAAGCCGGCTACGTGGGCGAAGACGTCGAAAACATCATCCAGAAGTTGCTGCAGAACTGCAACTACGAGGTGGAGAAGGCGCAGCGCGCCATCATCTACATCGATGAAATCGACAAGATTTCCCGCAAGTCCGACAACCCGTCCATCACCCGCGACGTGTCGGGCGAGGGCGTGCAGCAGGCCTTGCTCAAGCTGATCGAAGGCACGGTCGCTTCGGTGCCGCCGCAGGGTGGCCGCAAGCATCCCAACCAGGACTTCGTCCAGGTCGACACGACCAACATCCTGTTCATCGTCGGCGGCGCCTTCGACGGGCTGGAAAAAGTCATCCGCGACCGCACCGAGAAATCGGGCATCGGCTTCTCCGCCTCCGTGCGCGCCAAGTCCGAGCGCGGCGTGGGCGAGCTGTTCTCGGAAGTCGAGCCGGAAGACCTGATCAAGTTCGGCCTGATCCCGGAACTGGTGGGCCGCCTGCCGGTGGTCGCCACCCTGGACGAGCTGGACGAGGCCGCCCTGGTGCAGATCCTCACCGAGCCCAAGAACGCCCTGCTCAAGCAATTCCAGAAGCTGTTCGCGATGGAAGGCGCCGAGCTGGACGTGCGGCCCGCCGCGCTGAAGGCGATCGCCCGCAAGGCGCTCCGGCGCAAGACGGGCGCCCGCGGCCTGCGTTCGATCATCGAACAGGCCCTCCTCGACACCATGTACGACCTGCCCTCCCAGGGCAACGTCAAGCGTGTGGTGCTGGACGAAGGCGCGATCGAAGGCGAGGGCAAGCCCTTGCTGATCTACGCCGACGAGGCCGCCGCTTCGGAGAAGCCGGAGCGGGGGGAAGTCCGGGACGCCGCAGCCTGATATTTCAAAAAAGCCCGTTCCCGTAACGGGTTTTTTTGCCTCAGGGCCCTTCCTGGGTGGAAACACGCTTTTCTCGCGCTCTCGACCCTTGCATACTGAAGGTGCCGCCCGGGGTTTTTTTTAGCCTTTGGGCTATCGAGGCGCCGAGATCTTGAATTTTCGGCTATTGTTCCCATAACAGACGTAACTGACGTGGCTGGTCCGGGTATACCCGGGCCACCTGTCCCCGATACGCCGAGTCATACCGAGGAACCTCCTATGTCTGCCAGCCAGACCCTGCCTTCCGACCCGATCGACCTGCCCCTGCTCCCACTGCGCGATGTCGTGGTGTTCCCGCACATGGTCATCCCGCTGTTCGTCGGCCGCCCGCGCTCCATCCGCGCGCTTGAGGTTGCGATGGAAGCGGGCAAAAGCATCATGTTGGTGGCCCAGAAATCCGCCGGCAAGGATGATCCCACTCCCGAAGACGTCTACGAGATCGGCTGCGTCGCCGGTATCCTGCAGATGCTCAAGCTGCCCGACGGCACCGTCAAGGTGCTGGTCGAGGGTACCCAGCGCGCCCGCATCAACAGCATCGAAGACGCCGATTCGCACTTCACCTGCCAGGTGACCCCGATCGAACCGGACGCCATGCAAGGCTCCGAGACCGAGGCCCTGCGCCGCGCGATCGTCGCCCAGTTCGAGCAGTACGTAAAGCTGAACAAGAAGATCCCCCCGGAGATCCTGACCTCGCTGGCCGGCATCGACGATGCCGGGCGCCTGGCCGATACGATCGCCGCGCATCTTCCGCTGAAGCTTGAGCAGAAGCAGAAGATGCTCCAAATCGTCGGCACCTCCGAACGCCTCGAAGGCCTGCTCACGCAACTCGAAACCGAAATCGACATCCTCCAGGTCGAGAAGCGGATTCGCGGCCGCGTGAAGAAGCAGATGGAGAAGAGCCAGCGCGACTACTACCTGAATGAGCAGGTCAAGGCCATTCAGAAGGAGCTCGGCGAAGGCGAAGAGGGCGCGGACATCGAAGAGCTCGAAAAGAAGATCATCGCCGCGCACATGCCCAAGGAAGCGCGCAAGAAGGCCGATGCCGAGCTCAAGAAGCTCAAGCTCATGTCGCCCATGTCGGCCGAAGCCACCGTGGTGCGCAACTACATCGATACGCTCATCAATCTTCCCTGGAAGAGAAAGAGCAAGATCAACAATTCCATCAGCAACGCCGAAACGGTGCTGGACAACGACCACTACGGTCTGGAAAAGGTCAAGGAACGGATCCTGGAATACCTTGCCGTGCAACAGCGCGTGGACAAGGTGAAGGCGCCGATCCTGTGCCTGGTAGGCCCTCCGGGCGTGGGCAAGACCTCGCTCGGCCAGTCGATCGCCAAGGCCACGAACCGCAAGTTCGTGCGCATGGCGCTGGGCGGCGTGCGCGACGAAGCCGAGATCCGCGGTCATCGCCGCACCTACATCGGCTCCATGCCCGGCAAGATCGTCCAGAACATGTCGAAGGTCGGCGTGCGCAATCCCCTGTTCCTGCTCGATGAAATCGACAAGCTGGGCATGGATTTCCGCGGCGATCCCTCGTCGGCGCTGCTCGAAGTGCTGGATCCGGAACAGAACCACACGTTCCAGGACCACTACATCGAAGTCGATTTCGACCTGTCCGACGTCATGTTCGTGGCAACCAGCAACACGCTGAACATTCCGCCGGCCCTGCTGGACCGGATGGAAGTGATCCGCCTGTCCGGCTATACCGAGGAAGAAAAGATCCACATCGCCCGCGACCATCTGCTGCCCAAGCTGATGAAGAACAACGGCGTGAAGGATACCGAGCTGACCGTCGACGACAGCGCGCTGCGCGACATCGTGCGCTACTACACCCGCGAAGCCGGTGTGCGCGCGCTCGAACGCGAAGTGGGCAAGATCTGCCGCAAGGTGATCAAGCAGCTGCTGACCCAGAGCGACCGCGCCAAGGCCGAAGGCAAGACCGCCGAGGTCAAGCCGGTCAACGTGACGGGCGACAACCTGAGCGACTTCCTGGGCGTGCGCCGCTATGCCTTCGGCATGGCCGAGAAGGAAAACCAGATCGGCCAGGTGACCGGCCTGGCCTGGACGGAAGTCGGCGGCGACCTGCTGACCATCGAAGTGGCGGACATGCCCGGCAAGGGCGTGATCCAACGCACGGGGTCGCTGGGCGACGTGATGAAGGAATCGGTCGAAGCGGCCCGCACGGTGGTGCGCTCGCGCGCCCGCCGCCTGGGCTTCGCCGACAGCGTCTTCGAGAAGCACGACATGCACGTGCACGTGCCGGAAGGCGCGACGCCCAAGGACGGTCCGTCCGCGGGTATCGCGATCACCACGGCCATGGTGTCGGCCCTGTCGCGCATCCCGGTGCGCGCCGACGTCGCCATGACCGGCGAGATCACGCTGCGCGGCGAAGTGCTGCCCATCGGCGGCCTGAAGGAAAAGCTGCTGGCGGCCCATCGCGGCGGCATCAAGACGGTCTTGATCCCGGAAGAAAACGTCAAGGACTTGGCGGAGATCCCGGACAACGTCAAGAACCATCTTGAGATCGTGCCGGTGCGCTGGATCGACAAGGTGCTGGAACTGGCCCTGGAACGCCTGCCGGAGCCGCTGGCCGAGGAAGAGGCGGTCAAGGAACCCCTGGTGGCCAAGCCGGCCGAGCCGGGCTCGACCGATCCGGTGCTCAAGCACTGACAGGCCAGGCCGGGCGTCTCCGAATAGAGCGCCCGGTGGCCGGCAGCCTTCTCGGTTGCACAAAAAAACCGCCAGCGATTGGCGGTTTTTTTCGTTTGGGGGCAAATGCCGGGGCAGGCCCCGGCTAGCGCGGCAGCGCCGCGTCAGTGCAGCGCGTGGGTGCGGATCAGGCCGACGGCGATGCCTTCCAGCGCGAAGTCCTGGTCGGCGCCGACCACGATGGTCTGGAAATCAGGGTTTTCGGGCAGCAGCTCGATGTGGCCGTTCTGGCGCTGCAGGCGCTTGACGGTGACGTCGTCGCCCAGGCGGGCCACCACGATCTGGCCGTTGCGCGCTTCGGAGGCCTTCTTCACGGCCAGCAGGTCGCCTTCCAGGATGCCGGCATCGCGCATGCTCATGCCGCGCACCTTCAGCAGGTAATCGGGCGCCTGGGCGAAGAGGTTGGGGTCCACGCCGACTTCGCGCTCGACGTGCTCGGCGGCCAGGATGGGGCTGCCGGCGGCCACCCGGCCCACCAGTGGCAGCAGCAGCTGCGCCAGGGCGGGCAGCGGCAGCGAGGCCTGCGTGGGCGCCGGGGCGGCGTCCTTCAGGCGGATGCCGCGGGAGGCGCCGGCCGTGAGCTCGATGGCGCCCTTGCGGGCCAGGGCCTTGAGGTGATCTTCCGCCGCGTTGGGCGACCGGAACCCCAGGGCCTGCGCGATCTCGGCGCGAGTGGGCGGAAACCCGGTGCGCGCGACGGTCTGCCTGATGAGATCCAGGATTTGTTGTTGGCGATCGGTGAGTTTGCTGGCCATGGCGATGATCCGGTGCTAGCGGACTGTACATATATCCAGCGCCATTCTGGGGGACGCAGCGCAAAAAAGCAAGCTTGCGGGGCCAGCCGCGTCGAGGTGGAGGTAACTGCGGCCGGCCGGCGTGCTTCAGGCGGGGCGCGCCCCGCGCCGGCGGCCAAGCGTGGCCGCCGGACGGCCGTGCCGTTGCGGCTTCATGGGGCGGCCCGGGCGATGCGCCGCGCGTTATTCCGGCTTGATGCCGGCCGTCTCGATGACGCCGCGCCACTTGCGGGTCTCGGATTCGATGTAGTCCTGCAATTCCTCCGGACGGGTGGCCTTGATCGTGATGGCCTTGTCTTCGAGCTTGCGGACGATGTCGGGCTGGGCCAGCGTTTTCAGCAGGGCGGAACTCAGCACCGACAGCCGGTCGGCCGGAATGCCGGCCGGGCCCATCACGCTGACCCAGGCGTCCACGCTCATGTTCTTCACGCCCAGTTCCTCGGCGGTGGGCACGTCGGGCAGTTCCTTGATGCGCGTCGTGCTGGTGATGGCCAGCGCCCGCACCTTGCCCGCTTGCGCCAGGCTCAGGGCGGCGGGCAGGTTGTCGAACCCGAGGTCGACGTGGCTGCCCATCAGCGCGGTCAACGCCGGGCCGCTGCCCGAGAAGGGGATGTGCTGCATTTTCGAGCCGGTCAGGATCTTGAAGTACTCGCCGGTCATGTGCGGCGACGTGCCGGCCCCGGGGCTGGAGTAGGACAGCTGCCGTTGTTTCGCGTCGGCGATCAGCGCGCCCAGGTCCCGGTATTTCGAATCGGCATTGACCAGCACCAGATTGGTGTAGAAGCCGACCTCGCCGATCATGGTGAAGCCCTTGATCGGGTCGAAATTCAGTTCCTTGCGCAGCAAGGGGTTGATCACGTTGGTGGCGACGGTGCCCAGGAAGATGGTGTAGCCATCCGGCTTGGCGTGCGCGACGGTCGAGGCGCCGATGGTGCCGCCCGCGCCCGCCTTGTTCTCGACCACCACGGGCTGGCCCAGTTCGCGCGAGAGGCCCTCGGCCAGGACGCGCGCGACGATGTCGGTCGAGCCGCCCGGCGGAAACCCGACCACGAAGCGAAGGGGCTGGTCCGGAAAGGCCGCGGCGGCGGAGCCGCCCAGCGTGATGGCCAGCGCGCCGGCCGTGGCGGCAATCCAGGTCTTGAATTTCATGATCGATGTTCCTCCTGCTGGCTCGCGTCGCGCAAGTCGTCGATGATTCGCCGCTTGTCGAGTTTGCCTAGTGTGTTTTTTGGAAAAGACTGCACGATGTGGATGGTTTTGGGCGTCCGCACGGACCCCAACTGCTGCTTGCCGTAATCGATCAGCCCCTGGGCGCCGACCGAGTCCGGCCGAACTGGAACGACCGCCATTTCGACGCGTTCGCCCCAGTAGTCGTCGGCGACGCCGAACACCACGCATTCGGCGATGTCCGGGTGTCGCGCATACGCGTTCTCGACGTCGGAGGGATAGACATTGAAGCCGCCGGTAATGATGACGTCCTTGGAGCGGCCTTTGATGAACAGGAACCCGCGCTCGTCGATGAAGCCGATGTCGCCGGTGTGGAACCAGCCGTCTTTCAGGACGGCCGCGGTCTGCTCGGGCATGTTCAGGTAGCCCGACATCAGCAGGTCGCCGCCGGCGACGATTTCGCCCAGGGTGTTCGGGCTGGCGGTCGGACGGCCGTCTTCGCCGACGAGCGCGACCCGTGTCAGGGGGCCGACGCGGCCCGCGCTGCCGCGATTTTCCGGTTGGGAGCCGGTGGCGCCGTCCATCCCCGCGATGATGACCGGCGCTTCCGTCAGGCCATAGGTCACGCCCAGCACCGGGCCAAACGCGTCTATCGCCTGCGACAGCAGCGGGGCAGGGCACGGCGCGCCGCCATACAGCAGATTGCGCAGCGCCGGCAGGGAACGGGGCGCGGCGCGCTGCGCCTGCACCAGCCGCTGGAGCAGCGTGGGAGGCACCCAGGTGGACGTCACCGCGTAGGTGTCCAGCAGGGCATGCAGTTGCTCGGCCGTGGCCTTTCCGGCGATCACCAGGCAGCCGCCGGCATGCAATACCGGCAGCACGAACGTGCCCGCGCCGTGCGTCATCGGCGGCGCCAGAAGGAAGCGTTCCTTGCTGTCGAAGCCATAGGCCATGGCCAGGGACGCCACCATGGTGTTGATACAGCGCAGCGACTGCAATACCGCCTTGGGCACGCCCGACGATCCGCCCGTGAACTTGATGGCGGTCGTCTCGCCCGGATCCGGGTTGCCGCGCAAGGGCGACTGGCCCGCGTATTCACGCGCCAGCGCGTCGGTCTGGAACTCGCGGCTTTCGTCGTTGCAGATGCGCAGGCCCTGGTAGGACACCAGCAGCGCTTCGTATGCCGCGTCGTGCAACACGATATCGGGCGCGGCCGTCGCCAGCTGGCGGGCGATGTCCTGTTCGACCACGGTCGGCGTCAGCGGCACCAGCACGCCGCCGCAGGCATAGGTGGCCAGGATGCCCAGCAGCATGGCGTGCGAATTGCCGGCCAGCGTGGCGATCACCGGACGAGGCTTGCCCGACAGGCGCTGCAGCGCCGCGGCCAGCGCCAGCGCCTGGCCGCGCAACGCTTCGTAGGTGTGGGCGAATCCGCTGGCCGCGTCGATTGCCGCGATGCGATCCGGGTACCGCATGGCGGCATGCAGGAAGAAATCGATGGGCTGCATGCTAGAGCCTGTTGCTGAGCACCGTGACCACGGCCGCGGCGTCCTCGTAGTGCAGGAAGCCGCCGCCGTTTTCGGCCACCGCGGTGCGGGCGCCCTGGACCTGGCGCGCGCCGGCTTCATGGCGCAGTTGCGTAACGAGTTCGTGGATCTGCACCAGGCCCGTCGCGGCGATCGGATGCCCCTTGGACACCAGGCCGCCCGATACGTTGACGGGGGTGATGCCGCCGAGGCTGGTCGCGCCGCTTTCGGTGTAGGGGCCGCCCTGGCCGCGGGCGCAAAGGCCCAGGTTTTCGATCTGCAGCAGTTCCGCGAAGCTGGAGGCGTCGTGCACTTCGGCCACGTCGATATCCTGCGGCGTGATCTCGGCCATGGCGTAGGCGCGCTTGGCGGCCAGGTGCACGCAGTGCCGGTCCATGTCGGCAATGTCGCGGATCACGGTGCTGGCCGCGCCGATGCCCGCGACCCGGATGGCCCGCTGCCGGCGCGCATCGGACAAGGCGCGGCCGCTGGAGAGCACGACGGCCGAAGCGCCGTCGGAAATCGGCGCGCACATGGCGCGCGTCAACGGCCAGGCGATCTCGGGAGTGGCGAGCACCTCGTCGATGGACATGTCGTTCTGGTACTGGGCCAGCGGGTTCATGGTCGAGTGCGCGTGGTTCTTGGCTGCCGCGCTGGCGATCTGCCGCTGCGTGGTGCCGTAGGTGCGCATGTGCTGGCGCGCCATCGCCGCATAAATGTCCATGAAGAAGCTCTGCGTATTCCAGGCGCCGGGAGAGTTCAGCCGCTCGCGGATGGCGGGGTCGGTCTCCTGCTGGCAGAAGAAGTCCCAGGTCTGGCGCAGCAGATGGATGTCGGTGCCGCCGAAGAAGGCGTTCATCATCTCCGTCTTCTTGTCCGGATAGAACATCTTCTCCGCGCCGACCACCAGCACCGTATCGAACATGCCCGATTCGATCGCCAGGCAGGCATTGAACAAGCCGGAACTGCTGCTGGCGCAGGCATTCTCGATGTTGAAGACGGGGATGCCGCTCACCCCCATCGCGTTCAGCGCGCATTGGCCGCGGATCGAATTCTGCTTTTCCATCTGGCCCTGGCGCACGTTGGAGAACCAGGCCGCCTGCAGGTCTTCCAGGCTATGGCCGCTGTCGGCCAGCGCATTGTTGACGGCCTGTTCGGTCAGTTGCTTGACGGAGAGATCCGGGTGGCGGCCCAGCGGAGTGTGGGCGATGCCGGTGATGTAGACGTTCATGGTAGGTGTAGGCAGCGGGTCGATGAGTGGCTCTATTCTGCGTGGCCGGCCGATCCGGATTAACCCCTGCTTACCCGTGAAAAAGAGGATAAAGTTCCGGCATATGAAACTTTTCCGCCCGCGATGGGCCCCGATGATATGACGCAATCCTCCAGCATTCAGAAGGCGCTGCGAGTGCTCAAGACTGTGCAGCGCCATCACGAAGAAGGCCTGCGGCTCACGGACGTCTGCCAGGAGCAGGGCCTGGAAAAGCCGACGGCGCTGCGCCTGTTGCGCGAACTGCAGGCGCAGGGGCTGGTGGCCCGCGACGCGCGCAGCAAGAAGTACTACCTGGGCGACTACTGCCGGAAGCTGGGGGAGTCGCTGGCCGCTCAGTCCTCGCTGTCCGTGCGCTACGCGCCTTTGCTGCGCCGCATCTCCGACCGCACCGAAGACGCCAGCTTCCTGGTGATCCTGCAAGACCTGGACACCCTCTGCATCGGCCGGGAAGTGGGCGCCTATCCGATCCAGGCGCTGGCCATTCCGGTGGGCAATCGGCAGCCCATCGGCGTGGGCGCGGGCGGCCTGGCCATGCTGGCGAGCTTCGACGACGACGTCACGGAGCATTACCTCAAGGTCAACAGGGCCCGCTTCCTCAAGTACAAGTCGCTCACGCTGGAGCAGCTGCGCATGCGCATCGCCCGCGCGCGCAAGCGCGGCTACGCCGTGATAGGCAGCCACGCGGTCAGCAAAGTGACCGGCGTGGGCGTGACGCTGAAGAACAAGGAAGGCGACGTGCTGGGCGGCATCAGCGTCGCGGCGCTGGACAACCGCATGACGCAAAAGCGCCAGGAAGCCGTGGCCCAGATCATCCGCGAAGAGATGAACCGGTTCCTGGACAAGTAAGAGCGCCGCGCGAATGAAAACGGGACCCGAAGGTCCCGTTCCTGGTGGCGGGCCCCTGTGGGCCCGCGCGCGGCCGTTGCTTACAGCACGGCGGCGATGCTCGCGGCCACCTTGTCGATGTTGCCGCTGTTCAGGGCGGCGACGCAGATGCGGCCGCTGGAGACGGCGTACACGCCGTGCTCTTCACGCAGGCGATCCACTTGCGCGGAGGTCAGGCCCGAGTACGAGAACATGCCGCGCTGGCGCAGCACGAAGCTGAAGTCCTGCTTGGCGCCGTGTTCCTTGATCTTCTCGACCAGCTGCTTGCGCATCAGGCGGATGCGGTCGCGCATGCCGGCCAGTTCCTCTTCCCACATGGCGAAGAGTTCGGGCGAGTTCAGGACCGTCGACACCACCGTGCCGCCGTGCGTGGGCGGGTTGGAGTAGTTGGTGCGGATCACGCGCTTGAGCTGGCTCAGCACGCGGGCGGCTTCGTCCTTGCTGCCAGCCACGACCGTCAGGGCGCCGACGCGCTCGCCGTACAGCGAGAACGACTTCGAGAACGAGGAGCTGATGAACATGGTCAGGTCCAGGTCGGCGAACATGCGCACGACCGCGGCGTCTTCCGTCAGGCTGTCGCCGAAACCCTGATAGGCGATGTCCAGGAACGGGACCAGGTTGTTTTCCTTGACCACGGCGGCGATCTGCTTCCACTGGTCGAGCGTGGGGTCGACGCCGGTGGGGTTGTGGCAGCACGCGTGCAGCACGACCACCGTCTTGGCCGGCGCGGCCTTCAGGTCCGCCAGCATGGCGTCGAAGTCCAGGCCGCGGGTGGCGGCGTCGTAATAGGCATACGTGCCGACTTCGAAGCCGGCGCGCTCGAACAGCGCGCGGTGGTTTTCCCAGCTGGGGTTGCTGATCAGCACCTTGGAGCCGGGGAGCAGCTGGTGCAGGAAGTCGGCGCCGATCTTCAGCGCGCCGGTGCCGCCCAGTGCCTGGGTGGTCAGGACGCGGCCGGCGGCGGCCAGCGTGGAATCCTTGCCCAGCAGCAGGGCTTGCGCGCCGGCGTTGTAGCCGGCGATGCCTTCGATCGGCAGATAGCCGCGGGCGGCGGCTGCCTCAAGGCGGGCGCTTTCCGCTTTGCGGACTGCGGCCAGCAGGGGGATGCGGCCCTGATCGTCGTAGTACACGCCCACGCCCAGATTGACTTTACCGGGACGCGTATCGGCGTTGTATTGTTCGTTCAGGCCAAGAATAGGGTCGCGCGGCGCGAGTTCGACGGAATCGAAAAGGGTGCTCATGGGAGTCTGGTGAGGTGGGTGGACGCAGTACGGAGTGCTGTGGATAATGGGGGGTTTACCCTGGAACAGTCTAGCATGTCTAATAGCGCAATAGACCCGATTGCGGAAGATCCCGCACCTGGGGGCGATGGCGCGCCGGCCATAGCGGCGGGCCCTGGATTCGTCGACTTCCCGGGAAGTCCTTTTCACCTGTACCAGCCGTATCCGCCGGCGGGCGACCAGCCCGCGGCCATCGAGGGCCTGGCCCAGGGCATGGAGGACGGCCTGATGTTCCAGACGCTCCTGGGCGTCACGGGGTCGGGCAAGACCTACACCATGGCCAACGTGATCGCCCGCCTGGGGCGGCCCGCGCTGGTACTGGCCCCCAATAAAACGCTGGCCGCCCAGCTCTACGCCGAAATGCGGGAGTTCTTCCCGAAGAACGCGGTCGAGTATTTCGTTTCGTACTACGACTATTACCAGCCCGAGGCCTACGTGCCGACGCGCGACCTGTTCATCGAGAAGGACTCGTCCATCAACGAGCACATCGAGCAGATGCGCCTGTCGGCCACCAAGAGTCTGCTGGAGCGCCGCGACACGATCATCGTGGGCACGGTGTCGTGCATCTACGGTATCGGCAACCCGGGCGACTACCACGCCATGGTGCTGATCCTGCGTTCCGGCGACCAGATCTCGCGGCGCGAGATCCTGGCGCGGCTGGTGGCCATGCAGTACACCCGCAACGACGCCGATTTCACGCGCGGCACCTTCCGGGTGCGCGGCGAAACGATAGACATCTTCCCGGCGGAAAGCCCGGAACTGGCGCTGCGCCTGACGCTGTTCGACGACGAGATCGAAAGCCTGGAGCTGTTCGACCCCCTGACCGGCCGCATTCGCCAGAAGCTGCCGCGCTTCACGGTCTATCCGGGCTCGCACTACGTGACCCCGCGCGACACCGTGCTGCGCGCCATCGAAACCATCAAGGAAGAGCTGCGCGAGCGCGTCAAGCGCTTCGTCGACGACGGCCACCTGGTCGAGGCGCAGCGGCTGGAGCAGCGCACCCGCTTCGACCTGGAAATGCTGCAGGAGCTGGGCTTCTGCAAGGGCATCGAAAACTACTCCCGCCACCTGTCGGGCGCGGCGCCGGGCGAACCGCCGCCCACGCTGATCGATTACCTGCCGGCCGATGCGCTCATGTTCATCGACGAAAGCCACGTCACCATCGGGCAGTTGGGCGGCATGTATCGCGGCGACCGTTCGCGCAAGGAAACGCTGGTGCAGTACGGTTTCCGGCTGCCCTCGGCGCTCGACAACCGGCCGCTGCGGCTGGAGGAGTTCGAGGCGCGGATGCGCCAGTGCGTCTTCGTATCGGCCACCCCGGCCGCCTACGAGAAAGAGCATGCCGACAACGTGGTCGAGCAGGTCGTCCGGCCCACCGGCCTGGTCGACCCGCTGGTCGAAGTGCTGCCCGCGCGCACCCAGGTGGACGATCTGCTGGGGCAGATCAAGGCGCGGGTGGGGCAGGGCGAGCGGGTGCTGGTCACGACCCTGACCAAGCGCATGGCCGAAGACCTGACGGACTTCCTGAGCGAGCACGGGGTGCGGGTGCGCTACCTGCACTCCGACATCGACACCGTCGAGCGCGTGGAAATCATCCGCGACCTGCGCCTGGGCACGTTCGACGTGCTGGTGGGGATCAACCTGCTGCGCGAAGGCCTGGACATCCCCGAGGTGTCCCTGGTGGCGATCCTGGACGCCGACAAGGAAGGTTTCCTGCGGTCCGAGCGCAGCCTGATCCAGACCATCGGGCGCGCGGCGCGCAACCTGAACGGCCATGCCATCCTGTACGCGGACCGCATCACCGATTCCATGCAGCGCGCCATGGAGGAAACCAGCCGCCGCCGGGCCAAGCAACTGCAGTTCAACGCCGACCACGGCATCACGGCGCGGGGCGTGCAGAAGGCCGTGCGCGAGCTGATCGACGGCATCGTGGCGCCGGCGCAGCACGACGCCCTCGAAGCGGCGGTGCCGGCCGAATTCCTGAAGGACGAAAAGGCCCTGGCGCGCGAGATCAAGCGCCTGGAAAAGCTGATGATGGACCACGCCCGCAACCTGGAATTCGAGCAGGCCGCGGCCGCGCGCGACGCCTTGACCGCGCTCAAGCAGCGGGTCCTCCTGGACGGCGCGGTATAGGGAAAAGGCCGTTTCCTGATGTGTCTTTATGCTGACACCAAGCTGAATCGCCCGGAAATCTGCTGCGCTGCAATTGCGCTGTCGCAATCCGGGCGATTATCCAGATGCGAACCTCAAGCATAATCTCCGCAATGTCATGCAAATCATTGAAATGTATGGATATTTCAAGGGGACATATTTGCGTCGGGCCAATTGCGCGAACGCAAAAAAAGCTTGCCTTATCTCGGGTTTTCCCGCACACTTACTTCCATGATGACCAAGGTACTTTTCGTTTGCATGGGCAATATCTGTCGCTCGCCGAGCGCAGAGGGCGTGTTTCGCCATTTGGTGAACGACGCGGGTTTGAGCGATGTGGTTCGCATCGACTCCGCGGGCACGCACGCGTTTCACATCGGCGAGGCGCCTGATGCCCGGGCGCAGGCCGCAGCGCGCAAGCGCGGCTACGAGATCACGCACTGTGAAGCGCGTCAGGTCACCGCGGAGGATTTCCGCGATTTCGACCTGATCCTCGCCATGGACTGGGACAATCTGTCCGCCATGCAGCAGCAGTGCCCCAAGGCCTACCAGCACAAGCTGATGCTGCTGATGCGCTTCGCCAACGAGTTCGAGGAGGCCACCGTGCCCGATCCGTACTATGGCGGCGCCGATGGTTTCGGCAAAGTGCTCGACTATCTCGAAGATGCCTGTCAGGGCGTGCTCGAACTGGTGCGCAAGCGCGCCACCCAGTACCAGGCGGCCTGATACGCCGTTGGGGTGGAGCTGCCGATCGGCGGTTCCCGAGGGTGCCTGGCCAGAAAAACCGCGCGAATGCGCGGTTTTTTCTAGCCGGGAGCCATACCAAATTAGTCGGGAATAGGCTATACTTGAGCCAATTACTCGGGTATTGGCCGCTGGATTCGCTGGCGGTCATTGCCGAATCACAGGGAACCTACCATGCGGCTAACTACCAAAGGGCGTTTCGCCGTGACTGCCATGATCGACCTGGCTATGCGGCAGCATAGCGGCCCGGTCACTCTTGCGGCCATCAGCCAGCGTCAGAATATCTCGTTGTCCTATCTGGAACAGCTGTTCGGGAAACTGCGTCGCCATGAACTCGTGGATAGCGTGCGCGGCCCCGGCGGCGGCTATTCGCTCGCCCGGCTGGCGCGCAACGTCACGGTCGCGGACATCATCTTCGCTGTCGACGAACCGCTGGACGCCACCAGCTGCGGCGGCAAGCGGGACTGTACGAGCGGCAATGACGGCAAGCCCGGCAAGTGCATGACGCACGAGCTCTGGGCAACCCTGAATCGCAAGATGGTCGATTACCTGGATTCGGTGTCCCTGCAAGATCTGGTGGATCAGCAGCGCGTGCGCCAATTGCAGGAAGCCAACAATCAAGCCCAGGCCTGCGCGGTGCGCGTGAACAGGGTGGGCGGCGCCAATGCCGCCAACGCCCCGACCGCGACCGTCGCCGCCAATGCCACCGTATAAGCAGTAGGAGTTGTAGAAATGACCACCCGCCCGATCTATCTGGACTATTCCGCCACGACGCCCGTGGATCCCCGCGTCGTCGAGAAGATGGTGCCCTGGCTGTACGACAATTTCGGCAACCCGGCCTCCCGCAGCCATGCGTTCGGCTGGGAGTCGGAAGAGGCCGTCGAGCGCGCCCGCGAAGAAGTCGCCAAGCTGGTGAACGCGGACCCGCGCGAAATCGTCTGGACGTCCGGCGCCACGGAATCCGACAACCTGGCCATCAAGGGCGCCGCCAACTTCTACGCCGAGCGCGGCAAGCACATCATCACCGTCAAAACCGAGCACAAGGCCGTGCTGGACACCTGTCGCGAACTTGAGCGCCAGGGCTTCGAAGTGACCTACCTGGACGTGAAGGACAACGGCCTGATCGACCTGGACGTCTTCAAGGCCGCGCTGCGCCCCGACACCGTGTTGGTGTCGGTGATGATGGTGAACAACGAAATCGGCGTGATCCAGGACGTGGAAACGCTGGGCGAGATCTGCCGCGAGAAGGGCATCATCTTCCACGTGGACGCCGCCCAGGCGACCGGCAAGGTGGAAATCGACCTGCAAAAGCTCAAGGTCGACCTGATGTCGTTCTCCGCCCACAAGACCTACGGCCCCAAGGGCATCGGCGCGCTGTACGTGCGCCGCAAGCCGCGCATCCGCATCGAAGCCCAGATGCACGGCGGCGGCCACGAGCGCGGTTTCCGCTCGGGCACGCTGGCCACGCACCAGATCGTCGGCATGGGCGAGGCCTTCCGCCTGGCCCGCGAGGAAATGGGCACCGAGAACGAGCGCATCCGCATGCTGCGCGACCGCCTCTGGAACGGCCTGTCGCAGATCGAAGAGGTCTACCTCAACGGCGACATGGACCAGCGCGTTCCGCACAACCTGAACGTGAGCTTCAACTACGTCGAAGGCGAGTCCCTGATCATGGCGATCAAGGAACTGGCCGTGTCCAGCGGCTCGGCCTGCACCTCGGCCAGCCTGGAGCCGTCCTATGTGTTGCGCGCCCTGGGCCGCAACGACGAACTGGCGCACAGCTCGATCCGTTTCACGCTCGGCCGCTTTACGACCGAGCAGGAAGTCGATTTCGCCGTGGAGCTCATCAAGAGCCGCGTCGGCAAGCTGCGCGACATGTCGCCGCTGTGGGAAATGGCCAAGGAAGGCATCGACTTGAATAGCGTGCAGTGGGCCGCGCACTGAGCGCCCGCGCCAAGAAATCCGTGGAGAAATAGCATGTCTTACAGCACCAAAGTTCTGGATCACTACGAAAACCCGCGCAACGTCGGCTCGTTCGACAAGTCGGACGAATCGGTGGGCACCGGCATGGTCGGCGCGCCGGCCTGTGGCGACGTCATGAAGCTGCAGATCAAGGTGAATGAAGCCGGCGTGATCGAAGACGCGCGCTTCAAGACCTACGGCTGCGGTTCGGCCATCGCCTCCAGCTCGCTGGTGACGGAATGGGTCAAGGGCAAGACGCTCGACGAAGCCATGAAGATCCGCAATACCCAGATCGCCGAAGAGCTGGCCCTGCCGCCCGTGAAGGTCCACTGTTCCATCCTGGCCGAAGACGCGATCAAGGCCGCGGTGCAGAACTACAAAGAAAAGCATTCGGTTCCGGCCGAAGCCGTGGCGAGCTGAACATGTCCGTTACCCTGACCCAACAGGCCGCCACCCATATCGGCCGCTACTTGCAGAAGCGCGGAAAGGGTATCGGCTTGCGGCTCGGCGTTAGGACGACCGGCTGTTCGGGCATGGCCTACAAGCTGGAGTACGTGGACGACGCGGCGTCGGAAGACGTGGTGTTCGAAAGCTTCGGCGTGAAGGTCTTCGTGGACCCGAAAAGCCTGGCCTACCTGGACGGCACCGAACTCGACTACGCCCGCGAAGGCCTGAACGAAGGCTTCAAGTTCCGCAACCCCAACGAGAAGGCGACCTGCGGCTGCGGCGAGTCGTTCACGGTGTAAGTCTTGGCTGGAGACGATCACTTCAGCCTGTTCGGGCTGCCGGCACGTTTCGACCTTGACGCCCAGGCGCTGGAAAGCGCGTGGCGCGCCGTCGCCGCCCAGGTTCACCCCGACCGCTACGCCACGGCCAGCCCCGCGGAGCGCCGCGTCGCCATGCAATGGGCGGCGCGCGCCAACGAGGCCTACCGTCAGTTGCGCGATCCGCTGCTGCGCGCGCGCTACCTGTGCGAACAGGCCGGCGTGGACCTGCAGACCGAAAGCAATACGTCCATGGACGGCGCTTTCCTGATGCAGCAGATGACCTGGCGCGAGATGCTGGACGATGCGCGCGGAGACGCGGCGGCGCTGGCCGCCCTGCAAGCGGAACTGCAGCAGGCGCGCGACGCCATGCGTGCCACGCTCGCCCGCTTGCTGGACCAGGATCGGGACTACGCCGCGGCCGGGCTCAAGGTGCGGGAATGGATGTTCGTGGAGAAGCTGGCGGAAGAGCTGGCCAACGCCCAGCCCGCCGGATAGCCCAGGGCGCGCCGGGAGGCCCGCAAGGCGGGCCCCGCCGCCCACTGACCAGAAAAACAGAATCATGGCCTTATTGCAGATTTCCGAACCCGGTGAATCGCCCGCGCCGCACCAGCGCAAGCTGGCGGTCGGGATCGACCTGGGCACGACCAACTCCCTAGTCGCGGCGGTGCGCAGCAGCGTCGCCGAAGTGCTGCCCGACGCGCAAGGCCATGCCTTGCTGCCGTCCGCGGTGCGCTACTTCGCCGATGGCAAGGTCACCACCGGCCGCGAGCCGCTGGGCCAGCAGGCCCAGGATCCGCTGAATACCGTCGTGTCGGTGAAGCGCTTCATGGGGCGGTCCCTGGAAGAGGCGCGCGCGATGCGCGCGCCGTACGAATTCGTCGACGCGCCCGGCATGGTGCGCATCCGCACGGCGCAGGGAGACCTGAGCCCGGTGGAAGTGTCGGCGCAGATCCTGGCGGTCTTGCGCCAGCGCGCCGAAGACGTGCTGGGCGACGACCTGGTCGGCGCCGTCATCACGGTGCCGGCGTATTTCGACGACGCCCAGCGCCAGGCCACGCGCGACGCGGCTCGCCTGGCCGGGCTGAACGTGCTGCGGCTGCTGAACGAGCCTACCGCGGCGGCGATCGCCTACGGCCTGGACAACGCGGCCGAAGGCGTCTACGCAGTCTATGACCTGGGCGGCGGCACTTTCGATATTTCCATCCTGCGCCTGACCCAGGGCGTGTTCGAAGTCATCTCCACAGGCGGCGACACCGCGCTCGGCGGCGACGATTTCGACGCCCTGATCGTGGACCACGTGCTGGCCGGGCTGGCCTCGGGCGAGCTCACGCCCTCGGACCGCCGCGGCCTGCTGATGGCGGCGCGCGCGGCGCGCGAAGCGCTGTCGGACGCCGACGAGGCCAGGCTGCAGCTCGCGCTGTCGGACGGCCGCGCGGTGGACGCGGTGCTGACCCGCGCCGAATTCGAAACCCTGGCCCAGCCCCTGATCGGCCGCACGCTGGACTGCGCGCGCCGGGCGCTGCGCGACGCATCGCTGGCGCCGGCCGACGTGCGCGGCGTGGTAATGGTGGGCGGCGCCACGCGCATGCCGGTCGTGCGCCAAGCCGTGGGGCAGCTGTTCGGCACGCCGCCCCTGACCGATCTGGACCCGGACCAGGTGGTGGCGCTGGGCGCGGCCCTGCAGGCCAACCTGCTGGCGGGCAATCGCGCGCCGGGCGAGGACTGGCTGCTGCTGGACGTGATCCCGCTGTCGCTCGGCCTGGAAACCATGGGCGGCCTGGTGGAGCGCATCATTCCGCGCAACAGCACCATTCCCGTGGCGCGCGCCCAGGAATTCACGACCTTCAAGGACGGCCAGACGGCGATGAGCATCCACGTGGTGCAGGGCGAACGCGACCTGGTCGCCGATTCGCGCTCGCTGGCGCGGTTCGAGCTGCGCGGCATCCCGCCCATGGTGGCGGGCGCGGCGCGCATCCGCGTGACCTTCCAGGTGGACGCGGACGGCCTGCTGAGCGTGACGGCGCGCGAACAGAGCCAGGGCGTCGAGGCCATGGTGTCGGTCAAGCCGTCCTACGGCCTGTCCGACGACGAGATCGCGCAGATGCTGGCCGATAGCGTGGCGCAGGCGGACTCGGACGCGCAGGCGCGCATGCTGCGCGAGCAGCAGGTGGACGCGCGCCAGTTGGTCGAGTCGGTCCAGGCCGCGCTGGCCGTGGACGGCGACCTGCTGGACGCGGACGAGCGCAAGCGGGTGGACGAATGCCTGCAGGCCGCCGTCGCGGCCCAGGACGCCGCGGACGCGGACACCGTGAAAGCCGCGGTGCAGGCCCTGTCCGCCGCGACCGACGAGTTCGCCGCGCGACGGATGGACCGCAGCATCCGCGCCGCGCTGGCCGGCCGCAAACTTGATGAGATCGCCTGATAACACGTTATGCCGAAACTGACTGTATTGCCTCATCCCGAGTACTGCCCGGAAGGCGCGGTGATCGAAGACGCGCCCAAGGGCGTGTCGATCTGCCGCGTGCTGCTGGATAACCATATCGATATCGAGCATGCCTGCGAGCTGTCCTGCGCGTGCACCACCTGTCACGTGGTGGTCAAGCAGGGCTATGCGTCGCTGGAAGACGCCACCGACGACGAGGAGGACCTGCTCGACAAGGCCTGGGGCCTGACCCCGACCTCGCGCCTGTCCTGCCAGGCGGTGGTGGCGGACGCCGACCTGACGGTCGAGATTCCCAAGTACACCATCAACCACGCGAAAGAGGGCCATTGATGAAGTGGACCGACACCTACGAGATCGCCGCCGCGCTGGCGGATACGTATCCCGACGTGGACCCCAAGACGCTGCGTTTCGTGCAGCTGCGCGAGTGGGTCCTGGCCCTGCCGGGCTTCAGTGACGACCCGGCCCACTGCGGCGAAAATATCCTGGAGGCCATCCAGATGGCCTGGATCGACGAAGCCGACTGAAGAAAGAAGCTCCCTGCGGGGAGCTTTTTTTCTTTCCCGGTATCATGAGGGATCCCGTTGTTCTCCTTCCCGAGTCTAGAGATGCCCGCTGCCCAATTGCGTTTTGGCCTGGCCGCCAACCGGCTCCACCACGAAACTCCCGACGCCGCCCTGTTTACCTGGCTGCGCGCATGTTCGCCGACGATCCGCGAGCTGGGTGTGCAGCTGCATACCGTGGGCCGCACGCACGACGCGATCGTGCGCGAGGGCATGCTGCAGGGCTATAGCGGGCTGGTCCGCTATCCCTATGGCCGCGAGGGCGGCCTGATGAAGCTGGTGGCCCGCGTCACCGAGGGCCGCGACGGCAACGCGCCGTTCGACGGCGCGATCTACCTGATCGATCCGGTGGATCCTTCTTCGATTTTCCCCGAGGCGCTGGCGCTCAAGCGGCAGTGCATCACGCATGGCCGGCCGTTCATTTCGACGCTGGCCGGCGCCATCGAGTGGATGGAAGTGGAGCGCGTGCACGCCGGGCTGGCGCCGGACGAGTCGGCCTCGCGCCTGTTCAATTTCACCGGCCAGACGCTGGCGCTGATCGCGCACGATGCCTTGAAGGACGAGATGGTGGCGTTCGCCGCCGAGCATTTCGACGTGCTGTCGCAATTCGCGCGGCGCGTGGCCACGGGCACGACCGGCGGCCGCCTCAATGAACTGGCCTGGTCGCGCGGATGGCCCAAGGACACGCCCTGGGTGCACCGCTATCTGAGCGGGCCGCTGGGCGGCGACGCCCAGATCGCCGAACTGGTGCTGGAGCATCAGTGCCAGCGCGTCATCTTTTTCGAGGATCCGCACGTGGCCCGCCAGCACGAGGCCGACATCCAGCTGCTGGAGCGCGCGGTGCGCGTGGTGACGGAATCGGCCACCTGCGCAACCTCGCCGACCGTGGCGCGGCGTTGGGCGCAGGCGGTGGAAAAGCGGCAAGCCTGACCGCTAGCCGGGCGCCGCGGCGGGGTGCGCGTCCGCGATGATGCGGGCCAGGCGGTCGGCCACGGCCGCCGCCGCCATCGATAGCGGCAGGACGTCCGAGCGGCACAGGAATACCGGCCGGGTCAGCCTGGACGCGCCGATGCGGCGCAGCACCACCTCGCCGCGTTGGGCCTCCTGGCGCACCGCTTCATACGAAAGAATCGTGTGCGCGACCCCGGCCTGCGCCAGTTCGATCAGCTGGGGAATGGCATTGGCCTCCGCGATGACGCGGAATTCGACGCGTTCGCGTTGCTGATACTGGTCCAGCAGGCGGCGCAGGCTGTGCGGATTTCCCGGCAGCACTAGCGGCAGCTCCGACAGGGCGCGCAAGCTGATCGCCGGCAGCGCGTGCAGATCGGCGGCCGGCTTTTTCACGGACCTGGACTTCGCCGCGGGCGGGGACACCACCACCAGTTCTTCGTCGATCAGATGCTGGAACCGCAGATCGACCGATGCCTCGTCGCTGAACGTCAGGCCCAGGTCCGCGTGGCCCGAACTGACGAAGCCGGGGATGTATCCGGTGCTGGATTCGATGATCTTCAGGTAGACCCCGGGCCAATGCTTCAGGCTGAACCGCAAGAGCGGCACGGTCAGCAACTTGGCCATGGACATCGACATCGCCAGCGATACGGCGCCGCGGGGCGCGTTGACGTCTTCCCGCACGTCCGCGCGCGCCGCATCGATGCGGCCCAGGATCTCCCGGGCGTGCGCCAGCAGGCGCGCGCCGGCGGCGGTGGGCGCGACCCCTCGGGCGCTGCGATGCAGCAGCACCACGCCCAGGTCTTCCTCCAGGTTCCGCATCAACAGGCTCAGCGCGGGCTGGGCCACGTGCAGCGCGGCCGCCGCGCGGCTGATCGATCCGGTCGACACCACGGCGACGAAGCACTGCATGGCGCGTATGGACATGCTCATCGGAGGCCCTCCTGCCTGCTCAGGCCATCACAAATTTATTATGGCCTGCATATTTAAACGGTATTTCTAATATATCAATCCGCTTCGCATAATGGGCGCCACTGCCAAGAAAACTTCGGAGACATCATGACGCTCAACAGAATCCTGGCCGCGTGCCTGGCCTCGGCAACCTTGTCCGCCCCGGCTTTGGCCGATACCTGGCCGTCCAAGCCCATTACCCTGGTCGTGCCGTTCTCGGCGGGCGGGCCGACCGACTTCATCGCCCGGCTGGTGGCCGAGCCGCTGGCGCGCGAGCTGGGGCAGCAGGTCATCGTGCAGAACAAGCCCGGCGCCAGCGGCAACGTGGGCTACCAGAGCGTGCTGAACGGGCCGGCCGACGGCTACACGCTGATGCACAACACGGTGGCCATGCAGGCCATCAACCCGCTGATGTATCCCAGCGCCAAGATGAATCCGCTGAAGGACTACGTGCCCGTCGGCACCACCGGCGCCATGCCCAATCTGCTGGTGGTGAATCCGGAGCGCACGCCCGTCAAGACGCTGGCCGAACTGGTCGAGCGCGGGCGCAACACGCCCAACGGCCTGAGCTACGCGACCTTCGGTCCGGGCAGCTCGCCGCACGTGTACGGCGCGTCGCTGCAGAAGCTGGCCGATTTCCAGGCGGTGGGCGTGGCCTACAAGGGCAGCGCCAATGCCGTGACCGACGTGATCGGCGGGCAGATCGATTTCCTGTTCGACAGCATGTCCACCAGCATCGGCCAGGTGCAGGGCGGCAGGCTCAAGGCCCTGGCCATCACGTCCGCCGAACGCTCGCCCTTGCTGCCGGACGTGCCGACGCTGAAGGAGGCCGGCTATCCCAGCCTGGACCTCAAATTCTGGTTCTCGCTGCAAACGCCCGCCGGCACGCCGGACGAGGCGGTGCAGAAGCTGCGCGCGGCGGTGGCCAAGGTGGTGGCGAGCGACGCCTACCGCAAGGCGATGCAGGAGCGCGGCGCCGAGGCGTTCCAGGTGGCGCCCGCGAACCTGGACGAATTCTTCAAGCACGAAACCGCCCAGTGGACGCAGGCCGCGAACACCATCGGACTCAAGGCTGAACAATGAACATGGTTGCCGCTGACCGCATGACCCCGTTGAAGCACATCACCGTCCTGGACCTGAGCAAAGTCCTGGCCGGGCCGCTATGCGGGCAGTATCTGGGCGAGCTGGGCGCGCGCGTGATCAAGGTCGAGCCGGTGGGCACGGGCGACGATACGCGCGCCTGGCTGCCGCAGGATGGCGGCGAGTCCGCGACCTTCCTGGCGGTGAATCACAACAAGCGCAGCCTCGCCGTGGACCTGAAGACCGAAGCCGGACGCGCCGTCGTGCACCGCCTGGCGGCGCAGGCGGACGTGGTCCTGCAGGGTTTCGGGGGGAAGACCGCCGCGCGCCTGGGCGTGGACTACGACACGCTGAGCCGCATCAATCCCAAGCTGGTGTATTGCGAGATCTCCGGCTACGGCCGGGAAGGCCCGATGGGAGAGGAGCCGGGCTACGACGTCATGCTGCAGGCCTTCAGCGGCATGATCAGCACGATGGGCGAGCCTGGCGGGAATTTCGCGCGCGCCAGCTTTTCGCCGGTGGACCTCGGAACCGGCTCGTTCGCGCTGAGCGGGATCCTGGCGGCGCTGCTGGAACGCAGCCAGACGGGCCAGGGGCAATACCTGGACGTGTCGCTGCTGGACACCTCGCTGGGGCTGATGTCCTACATGGCGCAGAACTACTGGCGCACGGGCAAGGTGCCGCGCCGCATGGGCACGGGCCATCCGGCGATGTGCCCCTACCAGGCGTTCCGCGCCGCCGACGGCGACCTGATGCTGGGTGTCGGAAACGATGCGCAATGGCAGCGTTTCTGCGCGGTGGCGGGCCTGCAGGCCTACGTGGACGCGCCGGAATTCGCCACCAACGCCGACCGCGTGCGCAACTTCGACGCCACTGTCGCGCTGGTGCAGTCGCGCATCGAAACGCGCACCGTGGCGCAATGGCTGGATACGCTCAAGCCGGCGGGCATTGCCTGCTCCGCCATCCATACCCTGGACCAGGCGCTGGCCCATCCCCAGGTTGCCGCGCGCGAACTCATCGTGACCACCCGGCACCCCGTCCTGGGCGAGGTGCGGAACGTGGGGCTGCCGGTGCGGTTCGGCCGCCAGCCGCGCCAGGCCGCGCTGCCGGCGCCCCTGCTGGGCGAACATAGCCGCGAGATCCTGGCCGGACTGGGGTATGCGGAGGCCGAGATCGAAGCCATGCTGGCCGAGGGCAGCGTCCAGGAAAACACCCGCAAAGGAGATCGGGCATGAAACACCTGCGCTATGAGGTCCGCGACCGGATCGCGGAGATCCACCTGTGCCACGCGCCGGTCAATGCGCTGGACGTGGACATGCTGGATGAATTGATCGCCGCGCTGAACCGGGCCAATGCGGATCCCGACGTGCGCGCCGTGCTGCTGGCCAGCGACCTGCCGGGGCGCTTCTGCGCCGGGCTGGACATGAAGAAGCTGCTGCAGAGCGCGCCGGCCCGCATACACGAACTGCTCACGAAGCTGTACGTCAAGCTGTACGACGCCCAGTTCGAGCTGACCAAGCCGTCGATCTCGGTGGTGTCCGGGGCCGTGCGGGGCGGCGGCATGACGGTGGCCGTCTCCAGCGACATGATCGTGGCGGCCGACACCGCCACGTTCGGCTATCCGGAGATCGACGTGGGCGTGCTGCCCGCCATCCACTACGTGCACCTGCCGGGCATCGTCGGCAAGCATCGGGCGTTCGATCTGTTGTTTACCGGCCGCACGTTCAGCGCGCAGGATGCGCACGCCATGGGCCTGGTGACGCGCCTGGCGCCTGCCGCCGAACTGCTGGAGCACGCCCGCGGCCTGGCGCGGTCGCTGGCGGACAAGCCGCCGCAGGTGCTGGCCCTGGGCCGGCGCGCCTTCGTGTACAGCAACGACAACGAATACCGGCGCCGGGTGGCCACGGCGGTGGAGGTGTTCTGCAACGCCGCGGCGACGCCGCAGGCGCGCGAAGGCTTGAGCGCTTTCGTGGAAAAGCGCGCGCCGGACTGGTCCGGCGCCAGCGCCGAGCGCTAGGCCCTACCGGCCGGCAAACCGGGGAGGGCGCTTTTCGCGGAAGGCCTGGACGCCTTCGGCGAAGTCCTCCCGGGCGGCGGATTGCAGGAAGCGCGCCGTTTCCTCGGCCAGCTGGGTTTCCAGCGTGGCATGCGCGGCCGAGCGCAACAGCGCCTTCGCGCCCGCGAGGCCGTGCGGCGCGTGGCCCGCAATCTCCTGCGCGTAGGCCAGCGCCGCCTCGGCGACCTCACCGGCCGGGGCGGTTCTGGTGAGGATGCCCCAGGCCAGCGCGTCGCCGGCCGTGAAGGCATCGTGCCGCAGCAGCAGATCCAGGGCGCGCTTGGGGCCCATGACGCGCGCGAGCCCGTGCGTCATGCCGGCGTCGGGCGTGGCGCCGAGCTTCAGGTAGGCCGTCATGAAGCGGGTGCCGGCATCGGCGATGGCGAGGTCGCAGGCCAGCACCAGCGACAGGCCGGCGCCGGCGGCGACGCCATGCGCCTGCGCCAGCCAGACCTTGTCCATGCGCGCGATCCGCGCGATGAAGTCGTTGAGGGGCGTGAACAGATCGGACAGCGTGGCGCGCACCGTGGCGGGATCGCCCGTGAACATGCCGATGTCGCCGCCGGCGCAGAAGGCCTTGCCCGCCGCGCGCAGCAGCACCACGCGCACCGCCTCGCGCGTTTCCAGCCATTGGGCGGCCCGCAGCAGGTCGCGGGCCATGGCCACGTCGATGGCGTTGAGCGCGTCCGCGCGGTTCAGCGTGACGGTGGCGAGTGCGCCGTCGGTTTCCAGCAGCAGCGTCTGGAAGACCGGAAGGTCCTGGGTCATGGCTAGTCTCCGTTTCGGGTAAATACCAACTGTCGATCCAAAAACCGCGATGCTATGGTCTGAACCGAGCGCTTGCTTGGTTTTGTTTTGAGCACGCTTAGCGTAACGCATAGAACGAATTTCCGGCGCTGTACTGGCGTAGGTAAAGACAGGTTCGTTGCATCTCCTGCCTCGCGGGTTCGCCAGGTTCACCGTCGTAAAAAATGTCCGCCCCAGGCGGCTAGGCTTCGCAAAAATAATGCGGGGAGACAAATGGTGGATCAGTCCGACAGGCCTGCCTTGCTGGAGGCGGATGGGGTGACGCTGGCGTTCGGCGGGGTCAAGGCGCTGACCGGCGTCGGCTTTCGCGTGGCGCCCGGCTCCATCACCACGGTCATCGGCCCGAACGGCGCCGGCAAGACCTCGCTGTTCAACACCATCTCCGGCTTCTACAAGCCCGCGTCGGGGCAGATCCGCTTCGAAGGCCGGGACATCACGCGAGTGGCCGCGCCCGAACGCGCCAGGCTGGGCCTGGCGCGCAGCTTCCAGAACATCGCGCTGTTCCGCGGCATGACGGTGCTGGACAACATCAAGCTGGGCCGCCACGCGCACCTGCGCACCAACGTGCTGGACGCGCTGCTCTACTTCGGGCGCGCGCGCCGCGAGGAAATGGCGCTGCGCGCGGACATCGAAGAACGCATCATCGATTTCCTGGAGATCGACCACATCCGCCACGCCCCGGTCGCGGCGCTGTCCTACGGCCTGCAGAAGCGCGTGGAGCTGGCGCGCGCGCTGGCGATGAACCCCAAGGTGCTGATGCTGGACGAGCCCGTCGCGGGCATGAACCGCGAAGAGACCGACGACATGGCGCGTTTCATCCTGGATGCGCGCTCCGAGTGGGGCGTGACGGTGCTGATGGTGGAGCACGACATGGGCATGGTGATGGACCTGTCCGACCACGTCGTGGTGCTGAACTTCGGGCAGGTCATCGCCGACGGCACGCCGTCCGAAGTGCAGGCCGATCCGGAAGTGATCAAGGCCTACCTGGGCGCCGGCGACGTGGGCGACCTGCGCCGCCGCCTGAGGGAGGCCGCCTGATGGATTGGCTGTTCCTCCTGGAGGTCACGCTGGCCGGACTGGGCAGCGGCGGGCTGTATGCGCTGGCCGCGCTGGCGTTCGTCATCGTGTACAAGGCGACGCGGGTGGTCAACATCGCCATCGGCGAGTTCCTGATGCTGGGCGCCTACGTGTTCTATGCCTTCGCGACCGGCATGGAGTGGCCGATCTGGCTGGCCATCGTGGGCGCGGTGGTGGTGTCCGGCGCGCTGGGCGCGGTGGTCGAGCGCCTGACGATACGGCCCATGCTGGGCGAGGCGCCGATCTCGGTGTTCATGATCACCGTGGGCCTGGCCTCCATCCTCGTGGGCGCGGTGGAACTCATCTGGACGGCCGACCAGCGCCGCCTGCCGGAATTCATGCCGCGCTCGCCCGTGATGGTGGGCGAGGCATTCGTGGCGCCCAAGGTCTTCTACGGCTTCTGGGTCGCGGTGGTGCTGGCCTTGCTGGTGCTGGTGGTGTTCCGCTACTGGCGCGGCGGGGTGGCGCTGCGCGCCACGGCGTCGGACCAGGGCGCGGCCTATGCCATGGGCATCAACGTGCCGCGGGTGTTTTCGCTGGCCTGGGTGACGGCGGGCGCGATCGCCGCGGTGTCGGGCGTGATCGTGGGCGCCATCGGCGGCATCTCTTCGTCCATGGGCGTGTTCGGCCTGTCGGTGCTGGTGGTGGTGATCGTGGGCGGGCTGGACAGCGTGGCCGGCGCCCTGGTCGGCGGCATCTTCATCGGCCTGCTGGAGGCCTGGGCCGGGGCCTACTTGGGCGGCGAGTACAAGCTGCTGGCCACTTTCGTCGTGCTGGTCGTGGTGCTGATGGCGCGGCCGTACGGCCTGTTCGGCACCCGTGAAATCGAGAGGCTCTGATCCATGCGCATCGCCACCGCCAAACAGACCTACCTGGCCGACGAGGCGCTCTTCGATACGCGCACCCAGCACCTGTGGCTGGCGCTGCTGGCGGCATCGCTGGTGCTGTTTCCCTTCATGGCGAATGCCTATTGGCTGTACCTGGCCTGCCTGGTGGCGATCAATATCGCCAGCGCCACGGGGCTGAACATCCTGACCGGCTATACGGGGCTGGTCAGCCTGGGGCAGGCCGCCTTCATGGGGCTGGGCGCCTACACCGTGGCGGTGATGGAGCTGCGCCTGGGCACGCCGGTCGCGGTCAACCTGCTGGGCGGCGGCGTGGTGGCGATGCTGGGCGGGCTGCTGGTCGGCATTCCTTCGCTGCGGGTCAAGGGGCTGTACCTGGCGATCGCCACCATCGCCGCCTCGTTCATTGCGCATTTCGTCTTCGCGAACTGGCAGTTCACCGGCGGCACCACGGGCCTGCAGGTGCCGCCCGCCCGCGTGCTGGGCATGGACCTGGATACCTCGTTCAAGATCTATTGGCTGATCGTGCCCGTGACCGCGCTGATGGTGCTGGGCGCCGCGAACCTGTTCCGCACGCGCATCGGCCGCGCCTTCATCGCCATCCGCGACCGCGACATTTCCGCCGAGGTGCTGGGCATCCGGCTGCTGCGCTACAAGCTGCTGTCGTTCGGGCTGTCGTCGTTCTACGCCGGCGTGGCGGGCGGCCTGTGGGCCTATTTCTTCCGGGTGGTCACGCCAGAGAGCTTCCCGCTCATCATGTCCATCTTCTTCCTGGCCGCCATCATCGTCGGCGGCATGGGCTCGATCCTCGGATCCATCCTGGGCGCCATCTTCATGACGATGGTGCCCGAGTTCCTCAAGCTGGTCGTCGGCTGGCTGCCCGTGGGCGGCGACGCGCTGCGGCTGATCTCGCCCGTGCGCACCATTGTTTTCGGCCTGCTGATCGTGGGCTTCTTGATCTTCGAGCCGCACGGGCTCGCGGAAATCTGGCGGCGAGTGCGCCGATTCTTTCACCTCTGGCCTTTCCGCACGTAGCGTTTCGCGCCCCGCGCGAGGATGGCCACCACCCACAAGACCCAGGAGACAAACCATGAAGCGCATCCGGATAGGCAGCGGTTTATCGAGGTTGTTGGCCCCGTTCGGCCTGGCGGCGGCATTGGCGGCGGCGCCCGCGGCGCAGGCGGCCGAGGACCTGGTGCTGGGCGGGTCGATTCCGCTGAGCGGCGTGTTCGCGTTCGCCGGCCAGGGGATACACGCGGGCATCACGGACTACGTGAAGATCGTCAACGACCAGGGCGGGGTGAAGGGGCGCAAGCTGCGCTACGTGCCGGAAGACACGGCCTACAAGGTGGACGCATCGGTGGCGGCGTTCAAGAAGATCACCAGCCAGAACAAGGTGAACTTCTATTACGGCGATTCGACGGGCTTCTCCAAGACCATCAACGCCGAACTGAACCGCAGCGGAGACATCCTGATGACGGGCGCCTCGTTCGCGACCGAACTGAACGATCCCGCGAAGTATCCCGCGCAGTTCATGCTGGGGCCCGACTACACGGAAATGTTCGGCATCCTGTTGCGGTACATCGCCAAGGAGCAGCCGGGCGCGAAGGTGGCGTTCGTCTATTCGGACACGGAGTTCGGCCGCGACCCCATCGCCAGTTCGCGGGCGGTGGCCGAGAAGCTCGGGTTGAAGGTGGCCACTGAAATCATGACGCCGCCGGGCAGCGTGGATGTGTCCACCGAGGTGATCAAGCTGCGCCGCGCCGATCCGGATTTCACGATTTTCCACGGCTACGTGCTGGCGCCCATTCCCGAATTCGTGGGGCAGGGCAAGCGCATGGGCCTGAAGACCCGCTACATGGGCACGTTCTGGACCATGGACAACTCCACCGTGATGCAGATGGGCGAGGACGCCGAGGGCTTCATGGGCGTGATGCCTTACCGCTACTACTACGACACGGCCGCCGATGCGCCGATGCTGAAGAAGATCCGCGAAATGCGCCCGCAGTACCAGAGCACCGGCTACATGCAGGGTTTCCTGGCGGCCATGCTGTTCACCGAAGTCGCCAAGCGCACGCTGGACGCGGGCAAGGAATTGACCGCCGCCAATATGAAGGCCGCGCTGGACGGCATCAAGGACTTCGACACGGGCGGCCTGATCGGCGTGCCGATCAGCATCAAGGGCAATTCGATACCGGTGGGCCGGATCTATCGCGCCGACGTGAAGCAGAAGCAGATGGTGCCCGCTTCCGATTGGATCGTGCTTAAGTGAGGCCGATGTGAATCCGGGACAGGACGCGCGCGCGGGAACCGGCGCCGGGGCGGCGCAGGCGGTGCTCGATATCAACAACATCGAAGTCGTCTACAACAAGGCGGTGCAGGTGCTGCGCGGCCTGTCCCTGTCGGTGCCGGCCGGCAGCATCGTCGCGCTGCTGGGCAGCAACGGGGCCGGCAAGTCCACCACGCTGAAGGCCGTGTCCGGCCTGCTGGACCTGGAGGACGGGGCCCTGGTGCGCGGGCAGATCGTGTTCGGCGGCGGCGACACCGCGGGCGTGAAGCCGCAGAACCTGGTCCGCTCGGGCCTGGCGCACGTCATGGAGGGGCGCAGGGTGTTCGAAGACCTGACCGTGGAAGAGAACCTGGTGGCGGCCACCTACGCGCTCACCGGCAGGCCCGGCGCGCGGGTGGATTTCGACCTGGTCTATGGCTATTTCCCGCGCCTGTACGAGCGGCGCCGCGGGCTGGCCGGCTATCTGTCGGGCGGCGAGCAGCAGATGCTGGCCATCGGCCGGGCGCTGATCGCGCAGCCCAAGCTGATGCTGCTGGACGAACCCTCGCTGGGCCTGTCGCCGATGCTGGTCGAGAGCATTTTTTCCATCATCGCGCGCATCAACAGCGAGCAAGGGGTGTCGATGCTGCTGGTGGAGCAGAACGCCTCGGTGGCGCTGGCGGTGGCGCATTACGGATACATCATGGAGACCGGCAAGGTGGTGATCGACGGCTCGGCCGACCGGCTGGCGGCGGACCCGGACGTGCGCGAGTTCTACCTGGGCGTGGGCGGAACGGGCGAGGCCCGGGGCTTTCGCGACATCAAGCACTACAAGCGCCGCAAGCGCTGGCTCTCATGACGGACAAGCGCTCCCTTCCCGGCGGGCCGGACCCCGCAAACGCCTGGCCGGCGCTGACGCTGCCGCAGATGCTGCGCGAACAGGCGCGGCGCCAACCGTCCGCCATCGCCATCCGGCAAAAGGACTTCGGCATCTGGAAACCGCTGTCGTGGGCGGAGTACTGGCAGCGCGCCTGCCGCGTCGGGCTGGGGCTGCGCGCATTGGGGCTGAGCGCCGGCGGGCGGGTGGCCATCGTGTCGGACAACCGCGTGGAATGGCTGCTGGCCCAGATGGGCGCGGGCGCGGTGGGCGGCGTGGCGGTGGGCGTCTATTCCACGAGCCCGGCGGAGGAAATGGGCTACGTGCTGGAGCACGCGGACGTCGAACTGGTGGTGTGCGAGGACCAGGAGCAGACCGATAAAGTGCTGCAGGTGGCGTCGCGCCTGCCGCTGCTGCGGCGCATCGTGATGATGGAAACCAAGGGCTTGCGTTCCTACTCGCCGCCGGACCGCGAGCGCATCGTGCCGTTCGCGCAGGTCGAGGCCGACGGCCGCGATCGCGAGGCCGCGGAGCTGGCGGCCTTGAATGCGGCGCTGGACTCGCAGGGGCTGGACGACACCGGGCTGATGATCTACACGTCCGGCTCCACCGGCAAGCCCAAGGGCGCGATGCTGAGCTACCGCAATATGCGCGGCGTGGCGCCGGGCATTGCCGAACGGCTATCGATGGATGCGGCCAGCGTGCATCTGTCGTACTTGCCGCTGTGCCACGTGGCCGAGCAGATGCTGTCGACCTTCGTGCCCATCTACCTGGGCGCGCAGGTGAATTTCGGCGAATCGATCCGGACCGTGCAGGAAGACCTGCGCGAGGTCGCGCCGACGATCTTCCTGGGCGTGCCGCGGATCTGGGAAAAGCTGCACGCGGCGATCTCCATCAAGATGCAGGAGGCCGGACGCGTGCAGCAGTGGCTGTACCGCAAGGCGCTGGCCGGCTGCGGGCCATTCCTGGAGAAGTCGCCGCGACAATACGGCGCGGGCGAACGGCTGACGTACTGGCTGTGGTACTGGCTGGTGCTGCGGGCGCTGCAGAATTTCATCGGCTTGCGGCGGGTGCGAGTGGCGATGACGGGCGCCGCGCCGATCCCGCCGGACGTGGTGCGCTACTTCCGCACGCTGGGCGTGCCGCTGGTGGAAGTCTACGGGCTGACCGAGTCGGCGGGGATGATCTTCGGGCAGCATCCGGACCGGGTGAAAGTGGGAACCGTGGGCGAGCCCATCCTGGGCGTGGAATGGCGCATGGGCGAGGCGGGCGAGCTGCAGGTGCGCGGCGAGATGGTGTTCCAGGGCTATTACAAGAACCCGGAGGCCACGGCCGATACGGTGCGCGACGGCTGGCTGCACACGGGCGACGTGGTGGCCGAGGACGGCGGGCGCGTGCGCATCGTGGATCGCCTCAAGGACATCATGATCACGGCGGGCGGCAAGAACCTGACGCCCTCCGAGATCGAGAACGCGGTCAAGGGCAGCCCCTACGTCAAGGAGTGCATCGTGATCGCGGACGGCCGGAAATACGTGTCGGCGCTGATCCAGCTGGAATTCGATACGGTGGGGAAGTGGGCGGAATCCCGGCGCATCGCGTTCACGCATTTCCGGTCGCTGGCCGAATGCCCGCAGGTGCGCGAGCTGGTCCAGCAAGAGGTGGCGCGCGCCAACGCCGGGCTGGCCCCGGTGGCGCAGATCAAGCGCTTCCATCTGCTGACCAAGGAACTGGATCATGACGACGGCGAAGTGACCGCGACGATGAAGGTGCGGCGCGCCAGCATCTATCGCGCCTACGCCGACGAAATCGAAACGCTATACGTTGAGGAGACGACGGCATGAACGAGGCCGTGATCTTGGAGGCGGTGCGCACGCCCTTCGGGCGGCGCGGAGGATGGTGGGCGCAGACGCGGCCGGACGCGCTGCTGGCCCAGGCGGTGGAGGGGCTGCTGGCGCGCGCCGGCCTGCCGGCGGACAAGGTCGAGGACCTGATCGCCGGCTGCGTCAGCCAGGCGGGCGAGCAGGGCGCCAATATCGGCCGGCTGGCCGCGATGCTGGCCGGGCTGCCGGAGAGCGTGCCCGGGGTGTCGTTGAACCGCATGTGCGGATCCAGCCAGCAGGCGGTCCATTTCGGCGCGCAGGCGATCGCCGCGGGCGACATGCGCTACGTGGTGGCGGGCGGCGTGGAAAGCATGAGCCGCGTGCCGATGTTCCTGGACGTGACGCTGGGGCAGGGCGAGTTCCGGGGATTCGACTCCCTGAACCCGGCGCTGCTGGAGCGCTATCCGCTCGTCCACCAGATCGAGAGCGCGGAACGGATAGCGGAGCATTGGGGGCTGTCGCAGTCCGAGATGGACCAATGGGCTCGCGAAAGCCATGCCCGCGCATGGGCCGCGGCCGACGCCGGGCTGCATGCCGAACTGCTGCCGGGGCCGTCGGCATCCGCGTGCCGCGACGAAGGCATCCGCGAAACCACGGACGCGGCCCGCATGGCGGCGATGGCGCCGGCCTTGCGGCCGCCAGGCCAGGGCGGCGTGACGGCCGCCAACGCCAGCCAGCTGGCCGACGGCGCGGCGGCGGTGCTGCTGGGCGACCGGGATACCGCGCTGGCCGACGGCTTGCGGCCGCGCGCGCGGTTCCTGGCGCGGGTGGCGCTCGGGTCGGACCCGGTGATGCAGCTGACCGGCGTCATTCCCGCCGCCCGCCAGGCGCTGGCGCGGGCGGGACTGGCGCTGGGCGATATCGACTGGATCGAAATCAACGAGGCGTTCGCCAGCGTGGTGCTGGCGTGGCAGCGCGAACTGGGCGCGAACCTGTCGCGCGTGAACCCCTGGGGCGGCGCGATCGCTCACGGGCATCCGCTGGGGGCGACGGGCGCGGGCCTGATGGGCAAGATGCTGGCGGGGCTGGAGGCCACCGAGGGCGAGCTGGGCATGCAACTGATGTGCATCGGCCACGGCATGGCGACCGCGACCATTATCCAAAGGCTGTGAGCCGCATGGGCAAGACCGGAACGGCCGCGATGCGGGACGACGGCGCCGATACGGAACGGCGCCGGGAACTGGTGCTGGAGGCGGGGCGGCTCTTCAGCAAGCACGGCTACGAGCGCACCACGGTGCGCGAGCTGGCGCGGGCGGTGGGACTGCAGTCGGGCAGCCTGTTCCATCATTTCCGCAGCAAGGAAGAAATCCTGGTGGCGGTCATGAACAACGGCATCCAGGAAGTGATCGACCATGGGGAACGGGCGCTGGCCTGCTATGACGCGCCGGCGGACCGGCTGGCGGCGCTGTTCCGCGTCCACATGTGGAGCATGCTGCACGGGGCTGGCGGAGACGCGATGAATGCGCTGGTCTATGAGTGGCGCAGCCTGTCGGCGCCGAGCCAGGCGGTGGTGAAAGTGCTCAGCGACCGCTACGAGGCGATGTGGCAGTCCGTGGTGGCGGGGACGGTGGACGCGGGGCTGATCCAGGGCGATGCCCGCGTCATCAAGCGCTGCGTGCTGGGCGCGATGAACCTGACGGTGCAGTGGTACAAGCCGGGCGGGCGGCTGGCTCCCGCCGAGTTCATCGATGCAATGTTGCAGGCTTCGCTGCCGGCGTTGCCGGCGGGGGCGGGGAAGTGGCCGTTAGAGCCTGGCCCTAGCTGATGGCGTTCATTCCAAGGATTTCGCGCCCGGCGATCAGCGTCTGGATCTCGGTGGTGCCTTCGGGAATCATGCCGCCGCGCGTGTCCCGGAAGATCCGCTCGATCGGGTATTCCTCGGAGTAACCCAGCCCGCCGTGCACCTGCAGCGCCATGCTCGCCACTTCGTGGGCGGCCTCGGTGGCGTACAACTTGGCGATGGAGCACGCCTGGCGCACATCCTTTCCCGCTTCCAGCGCATGGGCAGCCCGCATGCCCAGGGCGCGCGCCGCTTCGACGCGCACGGTCATGTCGACGATGTGCTTCTGAACCAGCTGGAAACTGCCTATGGGACGGCCGAATTGCTCGCGCTGCCGCGCATGGTCGATCGACATATCCAGGGCGGCCTGCGCGGCGCCGACCGCGCCCATGGCGATGTTCAGGCGTGCGGCATCCAGGCCTTTCAGCGTGCCGGCGAGCGCCGCGCCTTCTACGCCGACGAGGTTTTCGCGGGGAATGCGCACGTCGCTGAAGCCCAGTTCCGCCGTTCCCGAGCACCGCAGCACCATGGTGTCGAGCTTGCGCACGTCGTAGTTGGCGACGGCGCGTTCGACGATGAAGGTAGACAGCTTGCCTTCGCAGTTTGGACTGAAAGTGCGCGCGACCACCATGGCGAAGTCCGCGTCGCAGCCGTTGGTGATCCACAGCTTGCGCCCATTGATGACCCATTCGTCGCCCACTAGGTCGGCGCGCGTCTGGATGCCCGCGATGTTGGACCCGGTGTTCGGTTCCGTCAGTCCGGTGCAGGCCTTGAGCCGGCCTCCCATCAGGGGCTTCAGGTATTTCTCCTTTTGCGCCGGCGTGCCGTGCGCGGCAAGGCGCTTGATGGAGCCGTTGGTGATGTTCACGATGGTCCGCAACGACAGCCAGTGGTAGCCCAACTCTTCCATCATCATGGCCCAGGTGGGCATGTCGATGCCGTGCCCGCCCTCGCTTTCGGGCAGGTTGCCGCCCAGGTAGCCTAGCGCGGCCAGCCGGGGCATGAGCTCGAACGGAAAGGTCCGCGCCTTTTCGTGTTGCGCGACGATGGGTGCGACTTCGCTTTGCATAAAGCGGCGGATGCTGTGCTGCAATTCCTGTTGTTCAGGCGTCAGGTCGATATTGCTCATCGAATTTCCTCGGGTTCGATCGGTTGCTGCTATTCCAGCTTCAGGTTGGCGCGTTCCACCAGATCCCGCGTGGTTTCGCGGTGCTCCGCCCAGAACTTCGCGAACGCTTCGGGCGAACTGCTCACGAGCGGCGTGGCGATTCTTTCGAATCGTTCCTGCACAACGGGCATGGCGGCGGTGGCTTCGATGGCCTTGGCAAGCTTGTCGATGATGGGTTTGGGCGTGCCGGCCGGAACGACGACCGCTTGCCAGGTGGTGACCTTGAACCCGGGCACGCCCGATTCCGCGATGGTGGGCAAGTCCGGCAGGTCTTTGACGCGGGCGGTGCCGCTGACCGCCAGGGGGCGCAGCATGCCGTCCTTGATGTAGGGCAGGGAACTGGACCGGCTGTCGATCATGAAGGTGAGGCGTCCTGCGATCAGATCCTGCAGCGCGGGGGCGCTGCCCTTGTAGGGAACATGTGTGAGCTTGGCGTTCAGGGCAAGGGCGAGCGAAGAGGCCGCGGTGTGCGCCGAGCTTCCGAAGCCCGGCGATCCGTATGTCAGCGTGGCCTGGCTGTCTGCCTTGATGGCCGCGATCAGGTCCTGCATGGTCTTGTAGGGCGAATCCTTCGGGACCACGACGACTAGCGGCGAATCGGTCAGTTGCGCAACGGGCGCGAAGGCCTTGGCGGGATCAACCTTCAGGTCCTTGTACAGGTACTGGTTGACCGCAATGGTCGCGGCGTTGGTCCAGAGGATGGTGTAGCCGTCGGGCGGCGCACTTGCCGCGGCCACGAGCGAAAGGTTGCCGTTTGCGCCCGGCCTGTATTCGGGAATGACGGGTTGGCCCAGATGCTTGCTGAGCTCGTCCTGCATCATCTTGAAGGCAATGTCGGAAGGGCCGCCCGGGGCGAAGCCGATCACCGCCTTGATGGGCTTTTCAGGCCACTCCGCGGCCTGGCCCGTGCTTGCGAATCCGGTGGCGAGCAGTGCTGCCACGACCATCCTGGTGAATTTCATCTTTGTCTCCTGTTCTTCTGGGTTGGATTGGAACGGGCATTCAACGGCAGGCTTTCTGGCGGCCTGATGTCTCTTTAATTCGCATAGTGAATTATTAATTCGTTTAATGAATTGATGATACTGCGCCGAATCAATTGCGCGCAAGATCCACGGGGAATGGCGGCGGTAGGCCGGTCCGCGTTGGCCTATGCCGCGCGAGCGCAAGCACAAGCCCCGCCCACTTTGTTCAGGGCGGGGCTTGGGCGGTTGAGGAGCTATCGACCTTGGCGGGCCGGGATCAGGCGAGGGTGAGCATCCGCTGAAAGCGCGCGCTGGCCTGCACGCATTCTTCCTGCAGGCGTCGGACGATGCTGGCCACGGGTTCAACCGCGCGCGCAAAGCCTACCGCCGGCCCCATGGACAGCATGCCTTCCTCGTGCTGGCCAGCCTGGTAGGCGAGCGAGCGAGTGCGTTCGCCGCTGATGAGGTCGCCGAATTCGGCATAGCTGCGGGCGCCGGCGAGTTCCAGCGCGGCGACTTTGCGGGCATTTTCGTTGTCGAGGATGCGCCAGGTGTCTCCGAGGCTCCCCAGCACGGCGCGCGTGCCGTGCGCATCCGTGGCGACGACCCGCCGCTTGTAGGCGGCATGCGCCGGAGTTTCCAGGGCCGGCGTGAAGACGCTGCCCATCACCACGGCGTCGGCGCCGAGCGCCAGCGCTGCGGCTATCTGCCGTCCGTGGCCGATTCCGCCGCCCAGAACCAGGGGAACATGCAGATGTTCCAAGGCGTAGGCGCCATTTAGAAAGGTGGGCAGGGGGTTGCTGCCAGGGTGGCCGCCTTCTTCCATGCCGACCAGGGTGACGGCATCCACTCCCATCGTCTGCGCCGCGACGGCATGCCGTACGTGCGCGCACTTGTGGATGACGATGGCGCCGGCGTCGCGGATTGCCGGCAGCAGGGCCGTCGGGGGCAGGCCCGCCGTTTCGAAGATGCGCACACCTTCTTCCAGCGCGATCCGCAGCCTTGTCTGCATGGCGTCGTTGCCGGCCGCGCGGCGCGACAGCGTGAGATTGACGCCGAAGGGCTGTCCACCGGTCAGTTCGCGGCATTCACGCAGGGCGAGCCGGAAGTTGTCATCCGTGGACGAACTGCGCGCAGTGATGAAGCCCATGCCGCCGGCTCGGACCATGGCCGCGACCAGTCGCGCGTCGGATAGCCACATCATGCCGCCGAGCAGCAACGGCCAGCGGATCCCGAGCAGTTCGGTGATGCGGGTGGGCCAACGTTCCGGAACGGCGGGTGGGGCGTTGCCGGCCGGCGCGAGGGGGGCGGTCACACGTGCCTTCCCATCAGCAGGATGGGCTGGAGTTCGCTGGCCAACTGCCGCAACGCGGGACCCGCTTCGTCGAGCATCAGCGGCTGCGGCAGGAGCGAGGCCGGGCCGCCGCAACTGACCACATAGCGTTCGTTGGCGGGCAATTCGATGGCGGCGGCGACGGTGTTGATCTGGAAGGCGGGGCGCTCGTGGTATACGAACCCGCGTTCCGGATAGGCGGCAATGGCGTCGGCCATGGCGTCCCGGTCCGCGGTGTCGGCAAGCTTGCCGGCCGTGCGGGCTTCCTCCAGCAGGACGTCGCGCTCTTGCTGCGAGCAGCACGCAAGATAAGCCCATCCGATCGCGCTGTTGAACAGCGGGATGCGCGAGCCCACGCGCAGGTTCATCAGCAAAGGGGAATTTCCCTGGCAGCGCAGCAGGTAGACGATGCTGTCACCGTCCCGCCGGCCCAAGGCCACCGCCACCTGATAGCGGTCGGCCAATGCCTGCAGGAGAGGGCGTATGACGTCCAGCGCTTCTTGTCCCGCGAGGGCGGCCCCGCCCAGCGCGACGGCCGCGATTCCCAACTGCAGCTTGTCCTTGCCCGGTACGGCGTCAAGAAAACCGGTCTTTTGCAGCGTGTGACACAAGCGCCAGACAGTCGGTTGCGCCAGCCCGGTGAGATGAGCGATTTCGGTCGTGCCGAGCATGCGGCGTTCGGCGCTAAAGCATCGCAGGATGTCCAGCCCGCGGGCGAGCGCGGTAACGAACTGGCGGTCGGGTTCGGCGGATTCGTCGGGCGCAAGGTTCGACGGCGAGCGGGGCGAGGCTCTTGACATGGACGAGCTCCTTTTTTTATCATCAATTCACTAAATGAATTATAAATTCGCATAGCAAATTATGCAAGAAAAGGAGGGAGACTTGAGCGTTCGACGAGATTGTGGGCCCCAAACAAAGGGCAGCATGTCCTGGCCGGCCACATGCCATTGGGGCGCCGAAGCGCTGGCGCGGACGTTCGATGCTGCTGGCGCGCGCCTGCGCATGCCGTTGGTGGTGACCGACGCGGGAACCTGGCGCGCTGTGGGTCCCTCCGTTGAAGCGGCGTTTGCCGCCGTGCCCGGGCTGCAATGGCATGTCTATGATGGCGTGGTGCCGAATCCCGCGCTGGCACAGGTGCGGGAGGCGGTGCGCGAGGCGCGCGCGACGGGCTGCGAGAGCATCCTGGCGATCGGCGGCGGAAGCGCCATCGATGTGGCCAAGACGGCATATGCTTGCCTGGCGGGCGGCCTGGAGGCCGACGAATTGGCGGCGCCCCGTGGACAGGCCTGGCTGGACGGCGCGGCGGCCCCGGGCGACCCGCTATTTATCGCCGTGCCCACCACCTCGGGCACGGGCAGCGAAAGCAGCTCCGCCGCGCTGATCCAATGCGACGACGGCCGCAAGCGTCTGTACCGATCCCTTCGCGCGCGCCCGTCCCTGGTTGCGCTGCAGCCTGACCTGACGCTAAGCCTGCCCGAGCGGCCCACTGCCCAGGGCGGCTTCGACGCAACGCTGCACGCCCTGGGCGCCTGGCTCAACACGGACCCGTCGCCGGTTGGCAAGGCGATGGCGCTGCAAGCGCTGAAGCTGTGCATGCATGCGCTGCCTGCCGTCCTGCTGGCGCCGGACAGTCTGCAGGCGCGCGCCGACATGCAGATGGGCGCCTACATGGCAGGCGTCGCCATCGGCATGAGCAAGGTAGACGCCGTGCACGCCATGTGCACCCCGCTGGAATCGCGCGTGCACGGTGCGCACGCCGAGGTGCTGGGCCCGATCTTCAGCGTCGTGTCGCGTTACACGGCGCAAACCGCGGCCGCACCCTATGCCGAAGCCGCGCGCATGCTGGAGATCTCCAACACAGGAGACGCGTGGCAGGACGCCCTGATCCTGATCGAGTCGGTGGAAGCACTCGCGCGGTTGGCGGCCATACCGCTGCGCTTCTCCGGACTGGCCCTGTCGGATCAGGATGCCGCGCTGCTGGCTTCGCAGGCCATGCAGAGCGCGTCCATGCCTATCAATCCGCGTGCGCTCGCACCCGAGGAAATCAAGTCCCTTTATCTGCAGATCGCCGCGCAAGGAGCGCCGCATGAATGTCATTGATTCAAACCCGTACGAACTTCTGATCGGCGAAACCTGGCGCGCGGGTGCCGAAGGCCGCACGTTCGACACGTTCAATCCGGCCAACGCGCAGGTGCTCGCCCGGGTTCACGAAGCTTCGGCCGCGGATGTGGATGCCGCGGTGCAGGCCGCGCATGCCGCCTATGAAACGCATTGGCGCAAGACCACGCCGACCCAGCGTGGAAAGCTGCTGCGCCGTCTGGCGGATCTGTTCGAGCGGGATCGCGAAAAGCTCGCCTGGATCGAAACGCTCAATGTGGGCAAGCCCATCACGCACTCGCTGGACTCGCTGAAGGCGATGCCCGCGTCGCTGGAGTATTTCGCGGGGATCATTCCGGCCCTGCGCGGCGAAACCATCCCCGTCGGTAACGCGGATGTGCTGAATTTCACGATACGCGAGCCTTTGGGCGTGTGCGCGCTCATCATGCCGTGGAATTACCCGATGACGCTCACCATCAACAAGCTCGGGCCGGCGCTGGCGGCGGGGAACACCGTGATCATCAAGCCCTCGGAGGTGACGCCGCTGTCGACCATGGCGCTGGCGCGGCTGTTCGAGGAGGCGGGCTTTCCGCCCGGCGTGATCAACGTCGTCAACGGCTCTGGCGCCGCCGTCGGCGAGCGACTGGTGTCCCATCCGCTGGTGGCAAGGGTGTCGTTCACCGGCGGCACTGTGACGGGCGCGCGCATTATGGCCGCGGCGGCAGGCGACGTGAAGCGCGTTACTCTGGAATTAGGCGGCAAGTCGCCGCTGATCGTGTTTGAGGATGCGCCGCTGGACAAGGCCGCCGCCGTGGCCGCGGGCGACATCATTAAAAATTCCGGGCAGGTCTGCATCGCCTGCACGCGGCTGCTGATCCAGGATCCCGTGCGCGATGAATTCCTGGGTCTGCTTCAGCAGCGCCTGGATGCGGTGCGCGTCGGGTCCCCCGCGGATCCGGCCACCGAGATGGGGCCGGTGGTCAGCGCGGCCCAAATGCAGCGCGTTGAGCAATACATCCGGCTGGCGGGGGCAGAGGGGGCCAAACCGGTGCGCCACGGCAGGATGGCCCTGGAGGGCGAAATGGCCAAGGGATTCTTCGTGCCGCCCACGCTGCTACTGAATTCGCATGGCCGCATGCAATCCGCCCAGGATGAGATCTTCGGTCCGGTGCAATCCGTGATCGGCTTTGCCGACGAGGCAGAGGCCCTGCGCATCGCCAACGACACCCGCTACGGCTTGGCGGCCGTGCTGTATACGCGCGACGGCGGCCGGGCCCTGCGCATGGCGCGCGGGCTGCAATCGGGCAGCGTGGCGATCAATACCGGCGTGCGGACGTCGTTCGACGCGCCGTTTGGCGGATACAAGCAGTCGGGCATCGGCAAGGAGCGCGGGCTGGAAGCGATCTACGAGAACACGCAACTCAAGAACATCAAGTACGACACCGCCATCTAGCGGCGCGGGAAAGGTCAAGGGAGATAACATGAAATTCATCGGCAAGCTGGCCTTGGGCGTTGCTGCCTGCGCGCTGGCGACCAGCGCCCACGCGGAATGGCCCGACCGTCCCCTGCGCATGGTCATCGGCTTTGCGCCTGGCGGCGCTTCGGATATCGCGTTCAAGATGGTGCAGGACGAACTGTCCAGGAAGCTCGGGCAGCCCGTGGTGCCTATCTACAAACCCGGCGCCAACGGCAACATCGCCAACCAGGCGGTGGCCACGGCCGAGCCCGACGGCTACACGGCGCTATGGGCCAACGTCGGACCGCTGGCCATCAACACTTATCTATACCAGGGAGTAGAACTCGATCCCGGCAAGGCTTTCGCGCCGGTGACGCAACTGACGGATTCCCCGCTGGTGGTGGTGGTCCCGAAGCGCTCGCCGTTCCATTCCATGCAGGATCTGGTGCAGGCAGCCCGGAAGCCCGACGCGGCGCTGTCGTATGGATCCGCCGGCCATGGCAGCTCCATGCACGTTGCCGGCGCCGCGCTGGCGCTGGCCGTGGGCGTGCCCATGACGCACGTTCCCTACAAGGGCAGCGCGCCGGCTCTGCAGGACCTGTTGGCCGGGCGCCTTTCGTTCATGGTGGACAGCCGTTCCACTACGGCGTCGTTCATCCGGGAGGGCTCCCTGCGCGCCCTGGCAGTCAGCAGCGACCGGCGCGTGGCGGACCTGCCCGACGTGCCAACGGTGGCGGAGTCCGGCATACCGGGCTTCAAGGTGACGACGTGGCAGGCGGTCGTCATGCCTGCCGGCACGCCGCAGCCCATCGTCGACAAGTTCTCCGCGGCCCTGCGCGAAACGTTGCAGCTGCCTCAGGTGCGCGAACGCTTCGCGCGAATCTACACGCCGCTGGTGGGCAGCACGCCCGAAGCCTTTGCTTCCTTCTGGGCCAAGGAAAGAGCCGATGCCAGGACGCTGGTGGAGCAGGCGCGGTTGCAGGTCGATTGAACGGCGGGCGCCGGGCGTCCGGCGGGCAGGAATATTGAAACTTGAATGGAAATGGCAACATGGATCTGGAACTGAAAGGTTGTACGGCATTCATCACCGGCGGCGCGGGCACGCTGGGCATGGCGATGGCCAGGCGCTTCCTGCAGGAGGAATGCAATGTCGTCGTGTGCGACGCCAATGAGGCGGCAATCGAATCCGCTCGTAATGCGCTGTCCGGCCTGGGAGGGCAGGTCATCGGCGTGCGTGCCGACGTGACGAACAAGGACGAAGTGGGCAAGGCGGTGCAGCAGGCGGTCGGCCGCTACGGAAGCGTGGACATTCTGGTCAATAACGCGGGCTTTGCCCGCGACCGCTACCTTACGAAAATGCCGGAGGAAGACTGGCATGCCGTGCTGGATGTGACGCTGCTGGGCGCCTTTCATTGTTCGCGCGCCGTGCTGCCGCTGATGATGGAGCGCCGTTTCGGGCGCGTGGTCAATATCGCGTCGCGCGCCCACCTGGGCAATCCGGGGCAGACCAACTACTCGGCGGCCAAGGCCGGTCTGATCGGCTTCACTCGCTCGCTGGCGCTGGAGTCGGGCAAGTTCGGCATTACGGCCAACGCGGTTGCGCCCGGCGTCATCTGCACCCCCCGCATGCAGCAGCGCCCCGATTTTGAAGAGCTGACGGAGCGGGCCAAGTCCAATACGCCGGCCGGCCGCCTGGGCGATCCGGCGGACGTGGCCGCCACGGTGGCCTTCCTGGCTTCAAGGCTGGCCGGTTTCACCACGGGCGAAACCGTGCACGTGACGGGAGGGCGCTACGCATGACTGTGTCTTTCGATCTGGACGAACACCTGGGCCGGCGCCTGTACTTCGAGGACCTCGAACCCGGACAGGCATGGGAGAGTCCGCGCCGCACGGTAACGGAGGCCGACGTGGTGCAGTTCGCCGGGCTTTCCGGAGACTACAACGCGCTCCACACGGACGCGGTGTATGCGGCCGGCCATCCCTTTGGCCAGCGCGCCGCCCACGGCCTGCTGACCCTGGCGATCGCATCGGGCCTGACCACGCGCATGCCGGTTTACCGCCTGATGGACGGCACCCGGCTCGCCCTGACCGAATTGCGGTGCCAGTGGCGCAAGCCCGTGCTCATCGGCGACACCATCCACGTCGAGTTGCGCATCGGTGAGAAATCCTTGTCGCAGAAGCGGCCCGGCACGGGCCGGGTGACGATGCTGCGCACGGTGAAGAACCAAAACGGCGAGGTCGTCGCGGAAACGGAATGGACGACGCTGATGAAATGCAGAAAGGAGGTCCCATGAGCGCGAGCGTTTCCCCATTCGATGCCGATGTCCGCTTCGACGATCTGGTCGAGCTGACCCGGCCGCGGTCGGTGATGATAGTGGGCGCGTCCACCACGCCCGGAACGCTGGGCCACACGACTGTGGTCAACGTGCTGCAGCATTCGGATTTCGACGGCGAGGTGCATCTGGTCAACCCCAAGGGCGGGGAGCTTTTCGGCAAGGCCTTGCATGCGAGCGTGGCCGACGTGCCAGGGCACGGCATCGACGTGGCCCTGCTGCTGGTGCCGGCCGATTCCGCCGTCGCGACGCTGCGCGCCTGCGCGGAAAAGGGGGTGCGCTACGTCATCGTGTTCACGGGCGGTTTTGCGGAACTGGGCGACGCCGGGCGTACGGTCGAGGCCGAAATGCTGACAGTTGCCCGCCGCGCCGGGATGCGTCTTTACGGCCCCAACTGCGCGGGCATGACGATGCTGGCGCCGCGCCTGGGCCTGACCTTCTCCACCGAATTCCGCAACGATGGCCGGGCCGGCAGACTGTCGCGCATCGGCCTGGTCACCCAGGGCGGCGGGCTGGGCCGTTCGCTTATGCAGGGCAATGAGCGGGGTGTGTGTTTTTCGCGCTGGTTCTCCACTGGCAATGAACTCGACCTGGACAGCGCGGACTTCATCAACTGGTTGGCCCACGATCCCGGAACCGACTTGATCTGCACGGTCATGGAAGGCATTGGCAGCGGTCCCCGCTTCATTGCGGCGGCGGCTGCGGCCCGCCGTGCGGGCAAGCCGTTGATCGCGCTAAAGATCGGCCGTTCCGATTTCGGCAAGAAGGCGGCTCAGTCGCATACGGCGTCGCTGGCCGGTGAAGACGCGGTGAATGACGCCGTGTTCTCGCAATACGGCGTCATTCGGGTGGAGGACCTGGATGAGCTGCTGGACGTGGCAAGCCTGCTATCGCGTGTGGGCGTGCGCAGCCTGCGCAACGTCTGCGTGTATTCGTCGTCAGGGGGCGCCGGCGTCTTGTCGGCCGACAAGGTGGGGGAAGCCGGCCTGGTCATGGCCCAACTGGCCGGCGAGACCGTGGCCGAAATGGCTCGGCATGCTCCGGCCTATGCGGCGCTGACCAATCCGGTCGACCTGACGACCAAGGCGCTGGTCGATCCGGACCTGGCCAGGCGTTGCCTGGCGCCGCTGTTCGCGGATCCTGGCGTGGATGCGGTGCTCTATCCCATCACGTCCAACTATTCGGCCAGCACGGAGGGGCTGGTGCGCAACATGCTGGCCGTCGCGCAGGGCGGCGCCAAGGCGTTCCTGCCGGTCTGGATGAGCAGCCGCCGGGGGCCGGCCCATGATCTCTTGATAGAGGAGGGCTTCGCGCCCGTCTACAGCCTGCGCAACGCGGTGCAGGCGCTCAAGCGCGTGAGCTGGTATGCGGAGCTGTCCGCGGACGGCGCGCCGGACGCGCCGCCAGAGGGCCTGCCCGGCGGTGCGCCCGCCGTCGCGTTGCCATGCAACGAGGCGCAGGCCAAGGCGCTGCTATCGCAATTCGGCGTGCGTTCTCCCAGGGAGGTGCAGGCCCGCACGGCCGCGGATGCGGCCGCGTCGGCGCGCTCTATCGGTTTCCCCGTGGCGCTCAAGCTGGTGGCCGACGGGGTGCTGCACAAGAGCGAGATCGGCGGTGTGCGGTTGGGATTGCGTGACGAGGCCGAGGTGCGGGAGGCGTTCGCGCGCATCCTGAACAATGCCGCGCGTCATGAAGTGCCGCAACTGGCCATACGGGGCGTGCTGGTGTCGGAAATGGTGGTGGACGGCGTCGAGATGCTGGTGGGCGTGCATCGCGACGCGGTCTTCGGCCCGGTGCTGACCATCGGCTCGGGCGGCGTCTGGGTCGAGGTCGACGCCGACGTGGCGCGTTGCCATCTGCCGGCCGGCCGGACGCGCATCGATGAGGCGCTGGGCAAGACGCGCATCGCCCGGCGCCTGGCGAGCCATCGCGGACTGCCGGCGCGCGACAGGGTGTCGCTGGTGGATGCGGTGCAGCGTATCGCCGCCTTGTTTGCCGCCCTGGGCGACGGCGTGCAATCGCTGGAAGTGAACCCGCTGGTCGTGCTGGACGCGGGCCGGGGCGTCGTGGCGCTCGATGCGGTTATCGAATAACGCACAAAAAAAACACGGAGATATCATATGTTCGATAGCAAGATCGGCGGCGGCGACGCCCATTCCATCCTGGTACGTGGCCATGATCTGGTCCACGACCTGTTCAAGCGGGACTTTATCGACGTGCTCGCGCTGGAACTGCTGGGCGAGTTTCCCTCTCCCGAGCTCAAGCGCATGCTCAACCTGTTCCTGGTGAGCGCGACGGACCATGGGCTGACGCCCAGCGCGCTGTCGGCGCGTCTGACACTGCACGGCGCGCCGGAGGCCATGCAGGGGGCGCTGGCCGCTGGCCTGCTGGGCGCAGGCAGCCGCTTCCTGGGGGTGATCGAGTACGCTGCCCGTTTCCTGCGCGACGCCTTGCCTGCGCAGGAAAACTACACCGATGAGGAGCTGCGGCGCTACGCCGAGGATTGCGTCAAGGCCAACAAGGCGGCCAAGCGCAAGATTCCGGGCATTGGGCATCCGATACACGTGGACGGTGACCCGCGTTGCGAGAAGATGTTCGAGATCGCGAAGGATTGCGGCTATTACGGCAACTATTCTCGTTTTGCCGTCGAGCTGGCCGCAGCCGCGGCCCGGCTGTCGGGCCGCAAGATTCCGCTCAATGCCACGGGCGCGAAGGGCGCCATCGTGCTCGACATGGGTCTGACGCCCGAACTGGGCAAGGCGCTGACGATGATAGGCCGGTCGGTGGGATTGATGGCCCACATCATTGAGGAACAAAAGAACCCGATCGCCCAGAAGGTCTGGGACATGGCTGGCGGCCATGACGTCGGGTAAGCCGCGGGCAGGCCGCTAGCCGCGACGCTTGAGGAATGCGCCCACGGCGCAGGCAATCGCCAAGGCCAGCAGCGAGCCGGACACGGGCAGCAGGAAATCCGCTTCGCCGTGATAGCCGCTGCCGGTGACGCCGCCGGCCACGCTGCCCATCCACAGTACGACGGTCAGCAGCGCGGCGACGGCCGAGATCGCGGCCGCGATGCACAGGGCCACGAAGGCCGGCCGGCGCGGCCGCGCCGGGGCGTACGAGGCGCCTGGCTGGACGCTGCGGGGCTGCTTGATCCAGTAGACCAGCCCCGCCACGACCAGCAGGAGCATCAGGATCTTGAAGATCATGACGCCCTCCGGTTATCAGTCTTCACGGCGCAGGTGCGGGAAGAGGATGACGTCGCGGATGCTGGGGCTGTCGGTCAGCAGCATGACCAGGCGGTCGATGCCGATGCCGCAGCCGCCCGTCGGGGGCATGCCGTATTCCAGGGCGCGGATGTAGTCCGCGTCGTAGAACATGGCTTCCTCGTCGCCGGCATCCTTGGCCTCGACCTGCGCGCGGAAGCGGTCGGCCTGGTCTTCGGGATCGTTCAGCTCGGAGAAGCCGTTGGCGATTTCGCGGCCGGTCATGAAGAGCTCGAAGCGCTCGGTGATGCCCTCGCGGGTATCCGAGGCGCGCGCCAGCGGGGAGACTTCCACCGGGTAGTCGATGATGTAGGTGGGGTTCCAGAGCTTGGCTTCGGCGGTTTCCTCGAACAGCGCCAGCTGCAGCGCGCCCAGGCCGGCGCGCGACAGCACCGGGCCGTCGGCGTCGGCGCCCAGCTTCTTGAGTTCGGCGCGCACGAAGGCCGGATCGTCGAGTTGCGCCTGGGTGTAGCCCGGGGCGTACTTGAGAATGGCTTCGCAGATGGTCAGGCGGTCGAACGGCTTGGACAGGTCGAGTTCGCGCTCCTGGTAGGTGAGCACGGCGCTGCCCGTGGCCGAGATGGCGGCCTGGCGGATCAGTTCTTCGGTGAAGTCCATGAGCCAGCGGTATTCCGCGTAGGCCGCATAGAACTCCATCATCGTGAATTCGGGGTTGTGGCGCGGGCTAACGCCCTCGTTGCGGAAGTTGCGGTTGACTTCGAAGACGCGTTCGAAGCCGCCCACGATCAGGCGCTTGAGGTAGAGCTCGGGCGCGATGCGCAGGAACATTTCCATGTCCAGCGCATTGTGGTGCGTGACGAAGGGCTTGGCCGCGGCGCCGCCCGGGATCGGGTGCAGCATCGGGGTCTCGACTTCGAGGAAGCCGGCGTTCAGCATGAACTGGCGGATGCTGCCGATGGCCTTGCTGCGCGCCTCGAAGGTGCGGCGCGTGGCGTCCGTCATGATGAGGTCGACATAGCGCTGGCGGTAGCGCAGTTCCTGGTCGGCCACGCCGTGGAACTTGTCGGGCAGGGGGCGCAGCGACTTCGACAGCAGGCGCGCGCTGGCGGCGTGCACCGACAGTTCGCCCTTGTTGGTCTTGAAGACCGACCCTTCGATCGCGATGATGTCGCCGATGTCCCATTGCTTGAAGGCGGCGTAGCTGTCTTCGCCCAGGGTACCGCGATCCAGGTAGATCTGGATGCGGCCGGTGCTGTCTTGCAGCGTGGCGAAGCTGGCCTTGCCCATGACGCGCTTGAGCATCATGCGGCCGGCGACCTTGACGGTGACGGGCGCGGCGGCCAGGGCTTCCTGCTCCTCGCCGTCGTACTTGTCGTGCAGGGCCGCGGCGCGGGCGTCGGGGACGAAGTCGTTGGGGTACGCGACCCCGGCTTCGCGCAGTTTGGCCAGCTTGGCGCGCCGTTCGGCGATCAAGCGGTTTTCATCCTGGGCGGGGGCCGGAGCGGTCGAGTGGTCGGTCATGGTAGGGAAATCAGTCGTAATTGCGGATGTCGTCGATTTCGGTGGTGCCGAAATCTTCGCGATCCAGGTAGGCGAGGATGCGGGCGGCGACGTTGGCGGGCGCAGAGAGCTTGCCGGTCGCGTGGAAATCCTGGAACTTGGCCAGCGCCGGGAAGTTCTCCGGGTCGCTGGAGCGGATGGCGACCTGCATGTCGGTGTCGACGATGCCGGGGGCCAGCGAGACGACGCGCGCGCCGTCGGCGCCTTGTTCCTGCTTGACCACGCGCGTGTACATGTCGAGCGCGGCCTTGGTGGCGCAGTACACGCCCCAGCCGGCGTTGGGATTGCGGCCCGCGCCGGAGGAGATGTTGAGCACGCGGCGATCGGCGTCCAGGTCCTGCACGGCGGCCAGGAAGCGGGCGCTGAGCAGCATCACGGCGGAGACGTTCAGGTTGAAGGCGGAGGCGATGGCCGCGCCGTCGGTGAGCGCGCTGGTGCCGAGGATGGGGTGCACCGTGCCGGCATTGTTGATCAGCAGGTAGCGTTTCGCGTCGCGCGGCAGCGAGGCGCAGATACGCTCGGCGGCCGCTTCGGCCGATTTCAGGTCCGAGAGGTCCACGGACAGCTGTTCCAGCTGCGCGTCCTGGGCGCGGGCGTAGGCGGCCAGTTCGGGATCTTCGCGCCGTGCCAGCGTGATCAGGCGCGTGCCCGGCTTGGCCAGGCCCCGGGCCATGGCGGCGCCGATGCCGCGCGAGGCGCCGGTCAGGATTGCGATGGTGTCGGACATTCGTGAACCTCTGGGTACGTTGAAGGGGAGTGTCGCGAAACTCAGATGCCTTGCTTGAGGCTGGCCTGGATGAAGGGATCCAGGTCGCCGTCCAGCACTTTCTGGGTGTTGGAGATTTCGACGTTCGTGCGCAGGTCCTTGATGCGGCTCTGGTCCAGCACGTAGGAACGGATCTGGTGGCCCCAGCCCACGTCGGTCTTGGAATCTTCCAGCTTCTGCTGCTCGGCCATGCGGTTGCGCATTTCCAGCTCGTAGAGCTTGGATTTCAGCATCTGCATGGCTTCGGCGCGGTTGCGGTGCTGCGAACGGTCGTTCTGGCACTGGACCACGATGCCGGTGGGCATGTGGGTCAGGCGAACCGCGGAGTCGGTCTTGTTGATGTGCTGGCCGCCGGCGCCGCTGGCGCGGTAGGTGTCCACGCGCAGGTCGGCGGGGTTCACTTCGACTTCGAAGGAATCGTCGACTTCAGGGTAGACGAACACGCTGGCGAACGAGGTGTGGCGGCCGCCGGAGGAATCGAAGGGGCTCTTGCGCACCAGGCGGTGCACGCCGGTTTCCGTGCGCAGGTAGCCGAAGGCGTATTCGCCTTCGAGCTTGATGGTGGCGGACTTGATGCCGGCGACTTCGCCTTCGGATTCTTCCAGCACTTCGGCCTTGAAGCCCTTGCGCTCGGCGTACTTGAGGTACTGGCGCAGCAGCATGGAGGCCCAATCCTGCGCTTCCGTGCCGCCGGCGCCGGCCTGGATGTCCAGGAAGCAGTTCAGCGGGTCGGCGGGGTTGGAGAACATGCGGCGGAATTCCAGCCCTTCCAGCTTCTCCTGGAAGGCGTCGGCATCGTGCTCGATGGATTCCAGCGTGGCGTCGTCGTCGTCGGCGGCGGCCAGTTCGAACAGTTCGTTGGCGTCGCCCAGGCCGGCGCCCAGCGCGGAGAGCGTCTCGACGACGTCTTCCAGGGCTTTCTTCTCGCGGCCCAGGTCCTGGGCGTGCTTGGGGTCGTTCCAGACCGCCGGGTCTTCGAGCTCGGCGTTTACGACGTGCAGGCGTTCAGATTTGGCATCGTAGTCAAAGATACCTCCGTAGAGCCTGTTCGCGCTCCGCGTAGTCGGCGAGGCGGGCTGCGAGCTGGTTCTGACGTTCGGCTTCCATGATTGATCCTGTCTTGATGACTTTTGTGCGAAACCTAGCATTTTACCGCGCTTGTTCGCGGTTCGTGGGCCGATATCGCCATTGGGGGGGACGGATCTGTTCTAAGGGTTTGCTTGGCTAGGGGAAAGTTGTTCAGTTTTTTGTCAACCCTGCGGTTCTAGCCTGCGGGTATCGGATGCGGCTCCCTATCCGGGGCCGCGGACCGTGACCGCGCCGGCTGCCGCCGGCCCTATCCCGTCAGAGGAATGGAGGCATAGATGGAAAATACGATGGCCCCCGGGGTCTCGCCGGCGATCCCGGCGACTGAGGAGGACCGGATCTACCGGAAGGTGGGCTGGCGGCTGGTGCCGCTGTTGGTGGTGTGCTACGTCGTGGCCTATCTGGACCGCGTGAACGTGGGCTTCGCCAAGCTGCAGATGCTGCAGGAGCTTCAGTTCAGCGAGACGGTGTATGGGCTGGGCGCGGGCATTTTCTTCATCGGCTATTTCCTGTTCGAGATTCCCAGCAACATCATTCTGCACAAGGTGGGCGCTCGGATCTGGATCGCGCGGATCATGATTACGTGGGGGATTATCTCCGCGTGCATGATGTTCGTGTCCAGCGTGCCGATGTTCTATGCGCTGCGTTTCTTGCTGGGCGCGGCGGAGGCGGGGTTTTTCCCGGGCATCATCCTGTACCTGACCTATTGGTATCCGGCGGCGCGCCGGGGGCGCATTACGACGTTCTTCATGACGGCGGTGCCGATGTCGGGGCTGATCGGCGGGCCGATCTCGGGCTGGATCATGAGCACGTTCCATGGCGACCATGGATTGTCGGGCTGGCAGTGGCTGTTTCTGCTGGAGGGCATTCCGTCGGTGGTGATCGGGGTGCTGGTGCTGATCTATCTGGACGACCGGATCAACCGGGCGAAGTGGCTGACGGCGAGCGAGAAGGCGGTGCTGATCCGCAATATCGCCGCGGAGGAACAGCAGAAGGAGGATCCGCCGATCCGCGCGGCGCTGACGAAGCCGCGGGTGTGGGCGATGGCGCTGATCTATTTTTCGTTCGTGATGGGGCTGTACGGGGTCGGGTTCTGGATGCCGACGCTGATCAAGAGCACGGGGGTGCAGAGTCCGCTGGCGATCGGGCTGCTGACGGCGGTGCCGAATCTGTTCGCGGTGATCGGGATGATCCTGATTTCTCGCAATTCGGACCGGCACCGGGAGCGCCGCTGGCACGTCGCGCTGCCGGCGTTGTTCGGGGCGCTGGGGCTGCTGTTTTCGGCGATCTGGAGCGGCAGTACGGTGCTGGCGATTTTGGCGCTGACGGTGGCGAATATCGGCATTTGCACGGTGTTGCCGTTGTTCTGGAGCCTGCCTACGGCGTTGCTGGGCGGGACGGCGGCTGCGGCGGGGATTGCGCTGATCAATTCGGTGGGGAATCTGGCGGGGTTCGTCAGTCCTTACCTGGTGGGTTGGCTGAAGGATATGACTGGGACGACCAATACCGGGCTGTATATGTTGTCGGGGTGCCTTGTGGTGGGGGCGCTGGTGGCATTGGCGCAGCCGGCCAAGTTGGTGAATAAGTAGTCGCTGCGGCGTTGCCGGGCGAGTGGGTGTCAGGGGCCTTTTAGTGGTTCCTGGCACCCTTTTTCGTTTGGGCGACGGTTTGGGAGTTTGAGTTTGCGGATGTCTGAGTTCTTTAGTCGCCGAGGCTGCCCTGCGCCATTCCGATGCTCGCCCCACTGGGGCTGCGCTTCGGATGGCTCCGGGGTCCTCGGCTTACAGCGGCGTCATGCCGTGGGTTTGAAATCCGCCATGAGCAGATAACGTGAGCCGGGGGCTGGGCGGAGGGATCCGAAGCGCAGACCCACTGGGGCGAGCATCGGAATCCCGCAGTCCGGGCGCCGGCGGCTCAAGAACGCCGGCTCACAAATCCGAACATCGGCAATGCCAGCAAAAATTCGTCAGCCAGCGTGCTCGATGACCAGTTGCACCGACACCATGCCGTTCCAGACGTTCTGCTCCAGTCGGTAGGCGGCCTGGATGTGTTCGGGCAGGGATTGGTCGTGGCCGAACCAGATGGCGTCGAAGCGTTGGTGGCCGCGTTCCAGCGATAGCTTCAAGTGCTTCTCGCCGACCAGGCGCTGGTTGCGGACGGTGAATTCGTCGAGGAACAGGGGGGCGGCGAAGCCGGCGCCCCAGACTTGCTGTTGCAGCATGCCGGCGACGTCGGCGTTGGCATAGCCGGATTCGAGGGAGCCGTCCGTTTCGATGACGGGCTCGAAGGAGTCGCGTCCGGTCAGTTCGCGGACGGCGGCGTCGAAGGCGGGGGCGAAGGCGGCGAAGTCTGCCTTGCCCAGGGTCAGGCCGGCCGCCATGGCGTGGCCGCCGAATTTGCGGATGAGGTTGGGGTGGCGCTTGGAGACGAGGTCCAGCGCGTCGCGCAGGTGCACGTCGGGGATCGAGCGGCCGGAGCCGCGGATTTCATCGTCGCCGGCGGGGGCGAAGGCCAGCGTGGGGCGCCAGAATTTTTCTTTGAGGCGGGAGGCGACGAGGCCGACGACGCCCTGGTGCCAGCCGGGGTCGAAGACGCAGACGGTGGCGCCGGCGGCGGCGTCGGGCGCTTCCATGGCGGCGAGCGCCTGTTCGCGCATTTCGGCTTCGATGCTGCGGCGTTCGCGGTTGATGTTGTCGAGTTCGCGCGCCATTTCGAGGGCCTGGGCCTCGTCGTCGGTGGTGAGGCAGGCGATGCCGAGGCTCATGTCGGCCAGGCGGCCGGCGGCGTTGATGCGGGGGCCGAGGGCGAAGCCGAGGTCGAAGCCGTTGGCGCTGCGCGGTTCGCGGCCGGCGACGGCGAAGAGCGCGCGCAGGCCGGGTTGCAGGCGGCCGGCGCGCATGCGTTGCAGGCCCTGGGTGACGAGCAGGCGGTTGTTGGCGTCGAGTTTGACGACGTCGGCGACGGTGCCCAGGGCGACCAGGTCGGACAGCGCGTCCAGGCGGGGGCCGCCGTCGGGGGCGTAGACGCCGCGCCGGCGCAGTTCGGCGCGCAGGGCGAGCATCATGTAGAAGATGACGCCCACGCCGGCTAGGTTCTTGGACGGAAAGCCGCAGCCGGGCTGGTTGGGGTTCACGATGGCCAGCGCCTGGGGCAGGGTGTCGCCCGGGAGGTGGTGGTCGGTGATCACGACGCCGATGCCGGCGGCGTTGGCGGCGTCCACGCCGTCCACGCTGGCGATGCCGTTGTCGACGGTGATGATGATGTCGGGCTTGCCGGCGCGGTGCCGGCAGGCCAGTTCCACCACGGCGGGCGAGAGACCGTAGCCGGTTTCGAAGCGGTTGGGGACCAGGAAGTCGACGTCGGCGCCCATGGCGGACAAGGCCCGCAGCCCGACGGCGCAGGCGGTGGCGCCGTCGCAGTCGTAGTCGGCGACGATCAGCAGTTTTTTGCCCGCCTGGATGGCGTCGGCCAGCACGCCGGCGGCATGGGCCGAGTGGGTGAGGCCGGCGGGGGGCAGGAGGGAGGGCCAGGCCAGGCGGGTCTGGTCGGGATGGGTGACCCCGCGGGCGGCCCACAGGCGGGCGAGCAAGGGATGGATGCCCGAGGCTTCGAGGACGCGGCAGGCGTCCAGGTCGGACGGACGGACAGTCAAGCGGGGTGAGACCACCAGGCGCTCCAGTTCTTTTTGGGGGCGGGCAGCAAGCCGAGCAGGCCCCCGCGCGGTTTGAGGGTAAGGGCGACCTTGCGGTCGTCGCCCAGCAGCAGCAGGTCGACGGGCGCCTCGGGCAGGCCGTTCTTGCCGGCGAGGGGGCGCAGGCGCCGGGTGTCCAGGATGGCGAGGGCGTCGAGCCAGGCGGCCCAGTCGCCGTTGCGCCCGGGGGCTTCCAGTTCGGCGAATACGCGTTCGGCGCCGGGCGCGGCGGCGTTCCAGGGCGAGCCGCCGCCGTACAGCCACAGGGCATTGACGGAGGGCAGGCCGCGGGCGGCGCGCGCCTCGTTGACGGGGTGGTCGTGCCACGCCATCTGTATTTCGTTGAGCAGCCGGCGCCAGGGGCGGGTCTGGGCGTCCTGGCGCCACCAGTCGTTCAGGCGCTGCCCGACCACCGCCAGGGGGCTGGCGGTCTGGGGGCGCAGGCCCTCGGGCAGGCGCAGGCGCCAGCGTTCGGGCGACAGGGGTTCGACGGCGAAGCCCGTGTCCTCGAAGAGGGGGCGGGCGGTTTCCAGGAGGGCGGCGGTTTCCTCGGCGCGCAGGTCCATCATGCCGGGGTCCAGCAGGGTGGCCTGGTCGGTGCCCAGCGCCAGATGGACCAGTTCGGCCAGCCAGACGGGCTCGCCGCCCGCGGCCGGCGCGCCGGCCAGCAGGGGGCCGAGGCCGGCGCCCTGTAGCAGGCCGGCTTCGGGCGCATAGCCCGCCCGGGCCAGTTGCCAGGACTCGAAGGCGGTGCAGCCGTGGGCGCGCAGGTCGTAGGCCTCGGGCCGGGCGGCGCCGGCCCGCAGCCAGGCGTGCAGGGTGGGAGCGCGCTCGGGCAGGAGCTTGGCCAGCTCCGAGGCGACGGGGAGGGCGGGCAAGGCGCCCGGGATGACGATCAGCATGGCCGGGATTGTAGTCCCCGAGGACGGGGGAACTAAGCGGCCCCGATACTGCCATAGCTGAACACGCCCGTCCGGGCCTGTCGGCCGCGAACGCAGCGCGCGGGCAGGCGGCGGGCGGGCCCGCCCGCCGCGGGGCGTCCCCCCCGCCCGTTAATGCCATAATGCGCACGTGCTGAAAATACCCTACGAACTATGGATAGGCGCCCGCTATGCCGGGCTGGCCCGAATCCGCCAGCGACGCGGACGCCGCGATCGCTTCATCTCCTTCATCGCCGCCAGTTCCATGGCGGGCATCGCGCTGGGCGTAGCTGCCCTGATCGTCGTGCTGTCCGTCATGAATGGTTTCCAGAAGGAAGTGCGCGACCGCATGCTGTCGGTGCTGCCGCACATCGAGCTCTATATCCCCGGCGCGGTGCCGGAGCGGGTGCTGGAGCAATGGCAGCAGTTCGCCGCGGCCGCCGAGAAGAACACCGCGGTCAAGGCCGGCGCGCCGTTCGTGGCGGCGCAGGGCATGCTGGTGCGCGGGCAGGCCCTGCGGGGCGTGCAGGTGCGCGGCATCGATCCGCAGTCCGAGGGCAAGGTGTCGGATCTGCCCAGGCAAATGGTTTCGGGCCGGCTCACGGACCTGAAGCCGGGCAGCTTCGGCGTGGTGCTGGGCAACGAGCTGGCCGACGGCATGGGCGTGAAGGTGGGCGATACGCTGCTGATGATGGCGCCGCAAGGCTCGATCAGCCCGGCGGGCTTTACGCCGCGCATGCGCCAGTTCACCGTGGTGGGCGTTTTTTCTTCCGGCCACTATGAATACGATTCTTCGCTGGCGTTCGTCGACGACGAGGACGCGGCGCGCGTGTTCCGCGACAGCGGCACCGCCGGGGTGCGGCTGCGCATCGCGGATATGCAGAAGGCGCCGGAAGTGGCGGCCGAGTTGCAGCAGGTGCTGCCGCCCTATGTGACGGCCAGCGATTGGTCGCGCAACAACCGCACCTGGTTCGCGGCCGTGAAGACCGAAAAGCGCATGATGTTCCTGATCCTGGCGTTGATCGTGGCGGTGGCGGCGTTCAACCTGCTGTCGTCGCTGGTCATGGCCGTGAAGGACAAGCAGTCCGACATCGCCATCCTGCGCACGCTGGGCGCGGGCCCGCGCGAGATTGCCCGCATCTTCCTGGTGCAGGGCGCGCTGATCGGCGTGATCGGCACGCTGCTGGGCGTGGCCGGGGGCATCGTCATCGCCTACAACGTGGACGTGATCGTGCCGTTCATCGAGGGCCTGCTCGGCGTGCATTTCCTGCCGCGCGAGATCTATTTCATCAGCGCCTTGCCGTCGGATCCGCAGGTGGGCGACATCGTCACCATCGGCCTGACTTCCCTGGTGCTGTCGCTGCTGGCGACCCTGTATCCCAGCTGGCGCGCCTCGCGCCTGCAACCCGCCCAGGTGCTGCGCCATGACTGACAACCTCACTCCCGCGCTGCAGGCCGACAACATCGTCAAGGTCTACGACGAAGGCCCCGCGCGCATCGAAGTGCTCAGCAACGTCAGCTTGTCGGTGGCGCGCGGCGAGATGGTCGCCATCGTGGGCGCCTCCGGTTCCGGCAAGAGCACGCTGCTGCACATCCTGGGCCTGCTGGACGTGCCGACCAGCGGCTCGGTGTCGGTGGACGGCCAATTGGCGGTGGGCCTGTCCGAGAGCCGCAAGAGCGCGGTGCGCAACCGCAGCCTGGGCTTCGTTTATCAGTTCCACCACCTGCTGCCGGAGTTTTCGGCGCTGGACAACGTGGCGATGCCGCTGATCGTGCGTCGCGAGAACCGCGACCGCGCCCGGGCGGCCGCCCGCGAGGTGCTGGGCCTGGTGGGCCTGTCGGCCCGTGAAGGCCATTTTCCGGGGCAGCTTTCCGGCGGCGAGCGGCAGCGCGTGGCGCTGGCGCGCGCGCTGGTGACGCGGCCGGCCTGCGTGCTGGCCGACGAGCCCACCGGCAACCTGGACCGCCACACCGCGCACATCATGTTCGAGCTGCTGACGCAGGTGAACCGCGAGTCGGGCACGGCATTCGCCATCGTCACGCACGACCCGGAACTGGCCGCCCGCGCCGACCGCCAATTGCTCATGGAAAACGGCCGCCTGGTTTCGGGTTGAGCGGGCCGGGTGGATAATCGGGGCAAGGAGGCCGCGCCCATGCTGATCGACACCCATTGCCACCTGGATGCCGCCGAGTTCGACGCCGACCGCGACCAGGTGGCCGACGATGCCTGCGAGGCCGGCGTCGGGTCCATCGTGATCCCCGCCGTCGAACGCGCCAATTTTCCCATCGTGCGGGAGCTTGCCGGCCGGGTCGCCGGCGGCGCCTACGCGCTGGGCATCCATCCTCTCTACGTGCAGCGCGCCGACGACGCGGACCTGGACGCGCTGCGCGCGGCCATCGGGCAGTCGCTGGGCGATCCCCGCTTCGTCGCCATCGGCGAGATCGGCCTGGATTTCTTCGTGCCCGAGATCGCCTCGGGCGAGCCGCGCGAGCGCCAGGAGCGCTTCTACGCCGCGCAGCTGGCGATGGCGGCCGAGTTCGGCCTGCCGGTGCTGCTGCACGTGCGCAAGTCGCAGGACATTCTGTTGAAGTATCTGCGCCGCCATCCGCGCATCGGCGGCATCGCTCATGCGTTCAACGGCAGCGCGCAGCAGGCGCAGGCGTTCATCGAGCAGGGGTTCGCGCTGGGGCTGGGCGGGGCCATGACCTACGAGCGCGCGTTGCAGATCCGCCGCCACGCGGTAGAGGTGGACCTGGAGCACCTGGTGCTGGAAACCGACGCGCCGGACATTCCGCCCGCCTGGCTCCATCCGCCCGACCGGCGCAACCGCCCCGGCGAACTGGCGCGCATCGCCGAAGTGCTGGCCGAACTGCGGGGGCTTTCGCTCGCGCGGGTTGCGCGTGCCACCTCGGCCAACGCCATGCGGGTGCTGCCGCGCCTGCCGGCGGCCATTCTGGCCGACGCCGACTGATCTCCGTCCCGTTTTTTTGACTGCGCGATAACGGAAGTTGTTGCGCGAATACGTCATTTTTCTCAGAATTGTCTGAAACCTTTGATTTAGCTGAATGAAACCTGACAAATAATTGAACGAATTAATAGGAATGAATATCATTGGCGTTCCCTAAAAGAACCCAATCGGCGCCTTGCGCCAACCGTCCGGAAAAGGGCGGTTTTCCTTGTCATTCCTATGCCCACACAGAAAAGCTTGAAAGGCTCCCGCCGCATCCGTTCCCCACATTGCCTGCCTGTCCGCCAGTTGCCGCTTGCGCTGGCCCTGGCTGCCGCAGGGGCCGCCCATGCGCAAAGCGAAGACACGATGGGCGTGGCTCAACTGGATACCGTGGTGGTGACCGCGTCCGGTTTCGAGCAGGAGATCAAGAACGCGCCGGCGTCCATTTCCGTCATCACCCGCGAACAGCTGGAAACCAAGCCCTTCCACAACCTGGCCGACGCCGTCGCCGATGTCGAAGGCGTGACGGTGGAGCGGGGCGGCAAGGCAGGCGGCATGAACATCAGCATCCGCGGCCTGCCCAGCGACTACACGCTGGTGCTGGTGGACGGCAAGCGCCTGAACCAGAACAGTTCCGGCGCGCGCCCCAACGGCTTCGGCGACGTGGACACGAACTTCATTCCCCCCATGGCGGCGATCGAGCGGATCGAAGTGGTGCGCGGCCCGATGTCGACCTTGTACGGCTCCGATGCGATGGGCGGCGTCATCAACATCATCACGCGCAAGGTTAGCCAGGAATGGACCGGGCAGGTCACGCTGGACGGCACGGCGCAAGGCGACAACCGCTACGGCAACAACTATGGATCGGCGTTCTACCTGAGCGGCCCGCTGGTGACCGACAAGCTGGGCCTGACCCTGCGCGGCGGGCTGTACCGCCGCCTGAGCGCGCACGGCAGCTATCCGGCCAATCAGGCCGAGTCCGACAGCGGCAACTACACCGGCGACATCGCCAGCTTCAGCGGCCTGGGAGACAGCCTGCAGCGCAACGTCGGGCTGCGCCTGGCACTGACGCCCAACCGCAACCATGACGTCCTGTTCGACGTCGACAGCAACTGGCAGACCTATGACAACGCCAACGGCGAGCTGGGAACCCTGAACGACAGCGTGGCGCGCAACCGCCAGGGCGGGGGCTATGAGCCCGAAATGAAGTTCAACCGCCAGCGCTACGCGCTGACGCACCTGGGCCGCTACGCCGGCTCCATCAGTTCCGATACCAGCCTGGTGTACGACACCACGGAAACCATCGGGCGCACCAATCCCATGAACGCGCCGCGCCGTCCCACGGACGGCGACAAGCGCGACCTGGAATACGACAACTGGGTGTTCGACACCAAGTGGACCATGCCGCTGTTCAACGACCGCCACAATCTGACCATGGGCGGCCAATGGCGCGAACAGCATTTCAAGGACACGCTGGTATCGGCGCCGCTGGACATGAAGCAGTACCAGTGGGCCCTGTTCGCCGAAGACGAATGGCGCATCGTGGACGACCTGGCGCTCACCATGGGCGCGCGCTACGACCGCAACGAGCAGTTCGGCGGCAAATGGAGTCCCCGCGGCTATCTGGTGTGGAACGCCACGCCGGCGTGGACGTTCAAGGGCGGCGTGAGCAAGGGCTACAAGACGCCCGACATCAACCTCATGACCGACGGCATCATCGGGCTGGGCGCGCAGGGCACCATGCCGCTGCTGGGCAATTCGCAGCTCAAGCCCGAAAGCAGCACCTCGTCCGAACTGGGCGTGCTGTTCGACGACGGCGCGGGGCTGACCGGCAACCTGACCGCCTTCCACACCAAGTTCAAGGACAAGATCGACAGCCAGAACGTGCCCAATTGCCTGGCGGCGGGCGGCCCCGCGCCGGGGTGCCTGGACCTGGGCGTGTGGGAGCGCAACGGCGTGCCGGTCGCCAATTTCTCGCAGCGGGTCAACGTGGATTCGGCCACCATCAAGGGCTTTGAATTCGGCGGCCGCGTGCCGCTGTACGCCGGCTGGTCCTTCAACGCCAACTACACGCTGACCGCAAGCGAAGTGACCTCGGGCGCCAAGCAGGGGCAGCCGCTGGGCTCGCAGCCCAGGCACGCCCTGAACCTGGGCCTGAACTGGAAGATCAACGACCAGTTCAACACCTGGGTGCGCGGCGAGTACCGCGCCAAGCAGTTCAACGACATGAACTGGGAAAAGGAGCAGGTGTTCTACAGCCCGTACTGGCTGGCCAGCCTGGGCGGTTCCTACGCGGTCAACAAGAACGTGACCTTGTCGGCATCGGTGCTCAACCTGTTCGATAAGAACTTCGTGGACTACGGCCCGACGAAGACCGGCACGTCGGCGCCGGCGGCCAATGCCAACTGGTCGAACTCCTACCGGCAGGTGCTGGAAGGCCGCCGCCTGTGGGTGTCGGCGAACATCACGTTCTGATGGCGGTGAGCGCCCGGCTCCGGCCGGGCGCCGTGATGGAAACGCACCGCGAAAAGTAGTAACGTACGTAATTATCTGGTGCGTACCGTATGTCTGCCACTGCCAAGTCCGATCGAGTTCCGCCGCAGTCCGCGGCCCAGGCGTCATCGTTCGATCCGTTCGAACAGGCCATGCGCGACTTGTCGCGGAGGCTGGGCCCGGACAGCGGCAATCCGTTGCAGCAGGCCGTCCTGTCGCGCCTGCTGCAGCACACGGCCTTGCGGCTGACGGATGCGCTGGATGCGCCATTGCGGCCGCATGGCCTGAATTCCACCCTGTGGACGGCGCTGGTGGTCATCTACAGCAGCCAGGACCACGAGCTGATGCCCTCGGCGCTCAGCGTTTTCATGAATTCATCGCGCACCAACATCACGCGCGTCTCCAGAGAATTGACGAAACAGGGCTTCGTGCGGCGGATCGCCAGCGCGCATGACGGCCGCCAGGTGCTGCTGCAACTGACCGGCAAGGGGCGGCGCTTCGTCGAAGACCACCTGCCGCTGCGCCGCGCCCAGATGACCCGCATCTTCGCGGCGTTCGACGCCGCCGAACTGGAGCAGTTCGAGGCGCTGGCGCGCAAGCTGTTGCGGGCGGCCGAATAGGATCCGGGCCGCCGCGCCATCATGACCGCCGACCTTCCCGTCCGGCCCGCTCCCGCGCCGTCCCGCCGGCTGATGATCACGGTGTCCATCATGATGGCCACGATCATGCAGACCCTGGACAGCACCATCGCCAACGTCGCGCTGCCGCATATGGCGGGCGGCCTGTCCGCATCGCAAAGCCAGATCACCTGGGTGCTCACGTCCTACATCGTGGCCGCGGCGATCGCCACGCCCGTCACCGGGTGGCTGACGGGGCGCTATGGGCGTTCGCGGATATTCCTGGTCGCCATCGCCGGCTTCACGGTCATGTCGCTGCTGTGCGGCGCCGCGGCGAACCTGGCGGAGATCGTCGTCGCCCGCCTGCTGCAAGGCGCGTTCGGCGCGGCGCTCGTCCCCTTGTCGCAGTCGGTCATGCTGGACATCAATCCTCCCGAACGCCATGCGCGCGCCATGGCGACGTGGGGGATGGGGGTCATGTTGGGACCCATCCTGGGCCCGACCCTGGGCGGCTGGCTGACCGACAACATGAGCTGGCGCTGGGTGTTCCTGATCAACCTGCCGGTCGGCCTCCTGTCTTTCGCGGGAGTCTGGTTCTATCTGCGCGACGAGGGCGCGGCGCGCAAATCGGGTTTCGACTGGTTCGGCTTCGCGACGCTGGCCATCTTCGTGGGCATGCTGCAATTGGTGCTGGACCGGGGAGACCAGGTCGACTGGTTCGAATCCATCGAGATCCGCATCTATGCCGCCTGCGCCGCCATCGCGCTGATCTACTTCATCATCCACACGGCCACCGTCGGCGCGGCCTCGTTCTTGAACGTCAATTTGTTGCGCGACCGCAATTTCGTCACCGGCACGGCATTCTATTTCGTGGTGGGACTGTTGCTGTACGCCACCCGGGCGCTGCTGCCGCCGATGTTGCAGACATTGCTGGGCTACCCGGTCGTCACGACGGGGCTGGTCACCGCGCCCAGCGGCTTGGGCACCATGGTGGCGATGCTGGTCGCCGGCCGCGTCGTCGGGAAGCTGGATGAACGGCTCATCATCGGATTGGGCCTGGGGCTGACTGCGCTGTCCTTGTGGCAGATGGCCAATTTTTCGCCGGAAATCACGGATTGGGGCGTCGCATGGCCGGGGTTCGTCCAGGGGCTGGGCCTGGGTTTCACCTCGGTTCCGCTGACCACGCTGACCTTCTCCACGCTGGACCGGGCGCTGCGGCCGGAAGGAACCGCGATCTTCAGCCTGTCGCGCAACATGGGGAGCAGCATCGGAATATCCACCATGCAGGCGCTATTGACCCGCAATACCGTGATGATGCACAGCTCATTGGCGGCCTACGTGACGGCGGGCGCTTTGCAGGCGCGTCCGGATGGCTTCGACAAAGTATTCGACCTGGGCACGCGGGCGGGCCTGGCTGGCCTGGATGCGGTATTGCAGAACCAGGCGGCGTTCGTCGCGTATCTCGACGACTATCGCTTGATGATGTGGCTGACGCTGGCCACGTTGCCGTGCCTGCTGCTGATGCGGGTGCGCAAGCGGAACGCGGCCGCGCCGCAAGAGGAACTGCCGCACATCGCGGCGGAATAGGGGGCGTTTCCCCCGCGGCTCAGTCGGGCAGCCGGGGCAGTTCCAGCCTCACGCTCAATCCCTGGGGCGACATATTGCGCGCCGACATGCGGCCTTTGTGCGCGGCCACGGCGGCGTGCGCGATGGACAGGCCCAGGCCGGCGCCGCTGCCCGGCTTGCGGGCGCCGGAGGTGGTCCGGTAGAAGGGCTCGAACAGGGATTCCAGTTCTTCGTGGGCCACGCCCGGCCCTCGGTCTTCGATTTCCAGGCAGGCCTCGCGCGCGCTGACCAGCAGGCGCACGCGGATGGCGCTGTGCGCGGGGGCGAAGCGCAGGGCGTTGCGCAGCACGTTTTCGATGGCGCTGGCGAGGCTGCAGCGGTCGCCGACCAGCGGCACCGGCGGGTGCGGGTCCCAGGCGATGCGGATCTGCCGCCCGCCCGCTTCGTAGCGGGCATCCTCGACCACGGCGGACACGATCTCGGCCAGGTCCAGCGTGTCGGTGGGCACGGGCAGGGCGCCCAGGCGCGCCAGCCGCAGCGTGTTGCCGACCAGCGAATCCAGCCGCTCGCATTCGCGTTCGATGCGGTCGAGCTGCAGGTCCTGGCGCTCGTCCTTGCGCCGCGCCAGTTCGGCCGCCAGCCGCAGCCGGGCCAGGGGCGAGCGCAGTTCGTGGGCGATGTTGTGCAGCAGCTGTTCGCGAGTGTCGACCAGGGCCTTGAGGCGGTCCGCCATGGCGTTGAAGTCGCGCGCGAGCAGGCCGAGCTCGTCCTTGCGGCGGGCCAGCTTCGCCGGCGTGTGCGCGCCCAGCCGCCCGGCCGACAAGGCGTGGGTGGCCTGGCGCAGTTGCGCCAGCGGCGCGGTGACGTGGCGGGTCAGGGCCCAGCAGAAGGGCGCGGTCACGGCCAGCGCGAACAGCAGCAGCGCCAGCGCCACGGGCGAGAGCGCCAGCACTTCCCAATGCGAGGAATCGAAGGGCAGGAACAGCATCAGCAGTTCGGTGTCGTCCGGCAGCGCGAGCCACTGCGGCTCCCACCAGGAGACCCGTTCGCCGGCCGGTTCGGCGGGCGCGTAATCGGCCTGCGGCGGGCGGCCGGGCGCGGCGCGGTACGAGCTCAGCCAATCGTGCATGCGGGTGGGCAGCCGCCGGCCCAGGATGTCGGCGTCCTGGGCGTCCATGATGTAGATCTTCAGGGCCGAATAGCGCTGGTCCATGGCCTGGACCCAGCGCGCCAGGCCTTCCTCGCCCTGGGTGCGCGCGATCTGCGCGGCGTCGCGCGTGAGGCTGGCGGGGTTCAGGCCGTCGAGCGAATTGAAGCGGTACCAGGCGACCGCGGCGGTCAGCATCATCCCGCAGACGAGGATGATGGCCATGGCGCTCCAGAAGGTCAGGAAGGCGCGCCAGAAGAGCGAGCGGGTGGGCAGCCAGGCCATCAGGCGCCGCCGGCCAGCACGTAGCCCAGGCCGCGCAGGTTGCGGATGGACAGCGCCTCCGCGCCGGTGTCCAGGCGCAGTTTCTTGCGCAGGGCGCTGATGTGGGTGTCGATGCTGCGGTCGTACCGGTCGGGCTTGCGGCCCAGCGCGTACAGGCCTATCTGGTCGCGCCCGATGACCTGGCCCGGGGCGCGCATCAGGATTTCCAGGATGCGCTGCTCGGCGCCGGTGAGCGCGATTTCTTCGTCGCCGATCCGCGCGCGGCCGGTGGCCGGATCGAGGGACAGCGCGCCCAGCGTCAGGCAGGGCCGCGCGGCGTCGGGCACTTCCTCGAAGCGGCGCTGCACCGCCGTGATGCGAGCCTTGAGCTCGCGCGGGCTGAAGGGCTTCGCCAGGTAATCGTCGGCGCCGAACTCCAGGCCCAGCACGCGGTCGGTTTCGCCGCCGTGGGCGGTGAACATGATGACGGGGCGGCGCGAGCGCTGCCGGTAGTGCTTGAGCAGATCCAGGCCGCTGCCGTCGGGAAGCATCAGGTCCAGCAGCACCAGGTCGAAGTCGTCCCGCGCCAGCAGGGCGAGCCCCTGCGCGCCCGTATGCGCCAGCGTGAGCAGGCAATGATTCGGTTCCAGGTATTCGCGCAGCATCTGCGCGAGCTCGACGTCGTCGTCGATCAGCAGGATGCGGCGCGTCGCCGGGGATTGGGAAAAAGGCATGCGTTTCGTCGGTTCTGCACCCGGCAGTGTGGCGGATGGCCGCGGGCCGGAGTGTCAAGAAGTGCAAAGAAGATAAAAGTTGCGGAAAGCGGGTTGCCGGTCTCCGACAGGTCCAATTCTAATATGAGAATAGTTTTCATTCATAAGTCGAAGCGGGCGGGACGTCACACGTGGGGTGGGGCGCAAGCCTGGGACGGGAGAAATCGGAATCATGAGCAGGAAAGATCTGGCCGGCGGCAGGCGCGCACCGGGCACGCGCACACGGCTGGCCGTGGCGCTGTGCGCGGCGGGTTTCGGAGCGGGGCCCGTCTGGGCGCAGAGCGCGGACGCCGCCAAGACGATGGAAACCGTGGTGGTCACCGCGTCCGGCTATGAGCAGCAGATCCAGGACGCGCCCGCCTCGATCAGCGTGATCACCCGCGAAGACCTGGACAAGAAGTTCTACCGCGACCTGAACGACGCGCTGGTCGAAGTGCCCGGCGTCATCGTCACCGGCGGCGGCGACCGCCAGGACATCAGCCTGCGCGGCATGGGCCCGAAGTACACGCTGATCCTCATCGACGGCAAGCGCCAGAACTCCCGCGAAACCCGCACCAACTCCGACTCGACCGGGGTCGAGGGCGGCTGGACCCCGCCGCTGTCGGCCATCGAGCGCATCGAGGTGGTGCGCGGGCCCATGTCCTCGCTGTACGGCTCGGACGCGATGGGCGGGGTGATCAACATCATCACCCGCAAGGTGCCCGACGCCTGGGGCGGCGAGATCCGCCTGGACACGACGATCCAGGAAAGCAGCAAGTCCGGCGATATCTACCAGGGCAACTTCTACCTGGCCGGCCCGATCAAGACCGACCTGCTGGGCCTGCAGATCTACGGCCAGGCGACGCAGCGCGACGAGGACGACATCGTCGACGGCTTCCGCAAGCGCAATTCGGAAAGCGTGACCGCCAAGCTGGCGCTGACGCCCAACCGCGACCACGACATCGTGCTGGAAGCGACCACCATGCGGCAGAAGCTGCAGGAAACGCTGGGCAAGACGGTCGCGCCGCTGGCCCCGGGCGAGGCTTGCTCGCGCAACGGATGCCCGGCCTCGTCCGAAACCGACTACCGCAGCAACAAGTGGGCGCTGTCGCACACCGGCCGCTGGGGCTGGGGCGTGTCGGACAGCTACGTGCAGCAGGAAGAGTTCGACAACCGCTCGCGCCAGATGAAGATCAAGAACCTGGACCTGCAGACCAGCTGGTCGCTGCCGCTGGGTTCGCACATGCTGACGCTGGGCGGCAGCTACCTGAACCAGCGCCTGGACGACCAGACCGGCAACCAGCTGGCGGGCGGCCCCAACAAGGTCGAGCGCTACCAGTGGGCCCTCTTCGCCGAAGACGAATGGCGCCTGACCGAGAGCTTCGCGCTGACGGCCGGCCTGCGCATGGACGAGGACGAGAACTTCGGCAACCATTTCAGCCCGCGCCTGTACGGCGTGTGGCACATGGCGGAACGCTGGACCCTGAAGGGCGGCGTCTCCACCGGCTTCCGCGCGCCCGACCTGCGCCAGACGGTGGCAGGCTGGGGCCAGGTCAGCCGCGGCGGCAATATGTACGGCAACCCGGACCTGACGCCCGAGAAGTCGGTGACCGAGGAACTCGGCATCCTGTATGACGACGGCGAGGGTTTCAATGCCGGCCTGACCGTCTTCAACAACGACTTCAAGGACAAGATCACCCGCGTGGCGTGCCCGGTCAGCCAGTGCACGGACGGGCCCAACCAGTTCGGTTCGGACCCCACCACCTACATGAACGTGGACAAGGCGAATTCGCGCGGCGTGGAAGCGAGCATGAAGCTGCCGCTGGCGCGCGAATGGTCGATGACCAGCAGCTACACGTTCACGAAGTCGGAGCAGAAGTCGGGCCAGTACAAGGGCCAGCCGCTGAACCAGCTGCCCAAGCACCTGTTCACCACCACCGTGAACTGGCAGCCGTCGGACGCGCTGCAGGCCTGGGCGCGGGTGAACTACCGCGGCAAGGAAAGCCAGCCCATCACAGGCCCGTCCTCCTCGTCGCTGGTGGCGCCGTCCTACACCTTCGTGGACCTGGGCGGTTCCTACCAGCTCAACAAGACCGTGTCGGTGTACGCCGGCATCTACAACCTGTTCGACAAGCAGGTCGCCTACGACGACTACGGCTACGTGGAAGACGGCCGCCGCTACTGGCTGGGCGTGGGCGTCAAGTTCTGAGACCGGCGGGCGCGCGGCGCCCGCCCCATGATGAGGTACGCATGAAGCAACAGATTCAAAAGGGCGGCGCGCGCCGCTGGTTGATCCAGGCCGGGGCCGCGCTGGCCCTGGGCGCCGCCGCCACGGTGTGCGCGGCGCAGCCGACGGTGCCGGTCAAGCACGCGCGCGGCGAGACGGCGGTGCCGGCCAATCCGACGAAGACGGTGGTGATGGACCTGGCCGTGCTGGATACGCTGCACGCCCTGGGCGTGGAGGTGACCGGCGTGCCCAGCGTGGCCAAGCTGCCGCCGCAGCTCGCGCAGTACGCCGACCCGCGCTACCTGAAAGTGGGCTCGATGTTCGAGCCCAACTACGAGGTGATCCACGCGGCCGCGCCGCAGGTGATCTTCGTGGCCGGCCGCTCCGCGCCCAAGTACGACGAGCTGGCCCGGCTCGCGCCTACCGTCGACCTGACCGTGGATGCGAAGGACCTGGTGGGCAGCGTGACGCGCAACACCGAAACGCTGGCGGCCATCTACGGCAAGCAGGCCCAGGCCACGGAAAAGCTGAACGCCCTGCGCGCTTCGATCTCGGCCCTGAACGCGAAGGCGTCGGGCGCCGGCTCCGCCCTGATCGTGCTGACCACGGGCGGCAAGATGAGCGCCTACGGCCCGGGCTCGCGCTTCGGCGTGATCCACGACGCCTTCGGCGTCAAGCCGGCCACGACGGCGCTTAGCGTGTCCAACCACGGCCAGGCGATCTCCTTCGAGTTCATCGCGCAGACCGATCCGGACTGGCTGTTCGTGATCGACCGCGACGCCGCCATCGGCCGCGAAGGCGTGTCGGCGCAGCGCATGCTGGACAACGAACTCGTGCGGCAGACCAAGGCGTGGAAGCAGAAGCGCGTGGTCTACCTGAACGGCTACAACTGGTACCTCATGGGCAGCGCCGGCCTGACGGCCATGCAGCAGAACGTCGACGAGATCGCGGGCGCGCTGGCGGCCGGAAAGTAAGGCCGCATGCATGGAGCGGGAGTCAGGCGGGTGAGCTGGCGGCAGTCGATAGGCGGTTGGGCGGGGCTGGCGGCGGTGGCGGCATTGCTGTTGCTGCTCTGCGCGGCCAGCGTCAGCCTGGGCGCCGGCCAGCTGTCCTGGGCCGCGCTGTGGGGCGGCGAGGAGGCGGAGCGCGCCTGGCGCCTGCTGATGGTCAGCCGCGTGCCGCGCACGCTGGCGCTGCTGCTGGCCGGCATGTCGCTGGCCGTGGCGGGCCTGATCATGCAGATGCTGGTGCGCAACCGCTACGTCGAGCCCACCACCGCCGGCACCGTCGAATCCGCCACCCTGGGCATCCTCGTCGTTACGCTGCTGGCGCCGGATACGCCCGTGATCGGCAAGATGCTGACGGCCACGGGCTTCGCGCTGGCCGGCACCTTGCTATTCCTGGCGCTGTTGCGGCGGGTGCCGCTGCGCACGCCTTTCATCGTGCCGCTCATCGGGCTGATCCTGGGCGGCGTGATCCACGCGGCAACCACCTTCGTCGCGTATCGCTACGACCTCCTGCAATCGCTGCATGCCTGGACCACCGGCGACTTCTCGGGCGTGCTGCGCGGACGCTACGAGTTGCTGTGGATCGGCTTCGGCCTGGCCTGCGCGGCCTATCTCGCGGCCGACCGGTACACAGTGGCCGGCATGGGCCGCGAGTTCGCCTCCAACCTGGGCCTGAACCACGCGCGGCTGACCCTGGCGGGCCTGCTCATCGTGTCGGCGATTTCCGCGGTGGTCGTGGTCACGGCCGGCGGCATTCCCTTCCTGGGGCTGATCGTGCCCAACGCCGTCAGCCTGATACTGGGCGACAACATGCGACGCTCCATTCCCTGGGTGGCCGCCCTGGGCGGAATCTTCGTGCTGGCCTGCGACATCATCGGCCGGCTGGTGATCCACCCCTACGAAATTCCCATCGGCACGGTCGTGGGCGTGCTGGGCAGCATCCTGTTCCTGTGCCTGTTGCGCACGCGGAGGAACCGCCTTGGCTGAGATCGCGCTCGCGGCGCCTGCCGCCCGTTCGCCCCAGGCCTGGCGCCTGGGGCTGCTGGCCGCCGCCGCGCTGGCCTGCATGGCGGCCTTCATGACGCTGGGCGCCAACGGGCAATGGTCGTTCGTGATCCCGTTTCGCGGCGCGAAGCTGGCGGCGATGCTGCTGGTGGCCTATGCCGTGGCGCTGTCGTCGGTGCTGTTCCAGACGATCACGCACAACCGCATCCTGACGCCGGCCATCATGGGCTTCGACGCCCTGTACCTGCTGATCCAGGCGGTGGTGGTGTTCGGCTTCGGGCAGGCGGCGGCCACCGTCAGCCATCCGGTGGCGGCCTTCCTGCTGGAAGTCGGCGCCATGACGGGCTTCGCCTGCCTGCTGTTTCGCTGGCTGTTCGCCGACGGCGTGCGCAGCCTGCACCTGATGATGCTGGTGGGCATCATCTTCGGGCTGCTGTTTCGCAGCCTTTCCAGTTTCGTGGTGCGGCTGATCGATCCCAACGAGTTCCTGGTGCTGCAGGACCGCATGTTCGCCAGCTTCAACACGGTGCGCGTGAGCCTGCTGCCCATCGCGCTGGCCGCCGTGTGCGCGGCCTCGCTGCTGGTCTGGCGCATGCGCCATCGGTACGACGTGCTGGCGCTGGGACGGGAGATTTCCGTGAACCTGGGCGTGGACTACCGCCGCACCCTGATGCAGACGCTCGCGGCGATCGCGGTGCTGGTGTCGGTGTCCACCGCGCTGGTCGGCCCGGTGACCTTCTTCGGGCTGCTGGTCAGCAACCTGGCCTACCAGGCCATGGGCTCGGACCGCCACCGCCATACCGTGCCCGCCGCGGCCCTGCTGAGCGTGATCTTCCTGGTCGGGGGCCAGACCCTGCTGGAACGCGTGCTGGGCCTGAACACCACCGTCAGCGTGGTGATCGAATTCGTGGGCGGCGTCATGTTCCTCGTCCTGATCCTGCGCAAAGGGCGCCGATGATAGAGATCCAGCAACTCAGCAAACAGTACGGCGACAGCGTGGTCGTCGACGGCGTCACCCTGTCCTTGCCGGCGGGCGGCGTCACCGCCATCATCGGGCCCAACGGCGCGGGCAAGTCGACGCTGCTGTCCATGGTCAGCCGGCTGTTGCCGATGTCGGCCGGCCGGGTGCTGGTGGACGGCCTGGACGTGACCAAGTCCGACAGCCGCGAGCTGGCGCGCCGCCTGTCCATTCTGCGCCAGGACAATCACCTGCCCCTGCGGCTGACGGTGAGGGACCTGGTGGCCTTCGGCCGCTATCCGCATACCGGCGGCCGCCTGACGCTGGACGACAAGGACCACATCGACCGCGCCATCGCCTACCTGAACCTGGAGCCCCTGGCCGATCGCTACCTGGACGAAATGTCGGGCGGGCAGCGCCAGCGCGCCTTCGTGGCGATGGTGCTGTGCCAGGACACCCGCTACGTGCTGCTGGACGAACCGCTCAACAGCCTGGACATGAAGCATGCGGTGGCCATGATGGGCACCTTGCGCCGCGCGGCCGACGAACTGGGCAAGACCGTGGTGCTGGTGCTGCACGACATCAACTTCGCGTCCACCTACGCCGACCGCATCGTCGCCATGCGCCTGGGCCGCGTTGCCCACCAGGGCACGCCCGAGGAACTTGTGCGGCCGGAGGTGCTGAGCGCGCTGTATGAATTGCCGATCGAGGTGCACGAGATCGGCGGCCGGCGCATCTGCGTGTACTACCGTCAGGCCGGCTGAGCGCGCCTTCGGCCCGGCGGGGATTCAGCGCAGCGGCGATTCCCGGGTCAGGCTATCGGCCTCCAGCGACGCCAGCGCGTCCAGGAAGCGCCAGGCGAACGACCCCGGCCCCTCGGCCACGGCGCCGGCGCGCGCGCCGGCGAGGGCAAAGCACGACAGGGCGGCCACGGCCGCCGCGTAGGGATCGCCCGGCGACACCGCGGCGAACGCGCCCACCGTGGCGCTCAGCGCGCAGCCCGTGGCGGTCACGCGGGGCATCAGCGCGGAACCGCCGGCGATGCGCGCCGACCGGATGCCGTCCGTCACGAAATCCACCTCGCCGGTGACGGCGACCACGCTGCGGCGCGCCTGCGCGATGGCGCTGGCGGACTGCTCGGCCTGGGCCACCGCGTTGCCGGCGTCCACGCCCTTGCCGGCGCTTCGGCCGCCGGCCAGCGCGATGATCTCGGAGGCGTTGCCCCGGATGATGGCGGGCCGCAGGTCCAGCAGGCGCGCCACCGCGTCGCGCCGGAAGGCGGTGGCGTGGTGCGCCACCGGATCCAGCACCCAGGGAATGCCGGCCTCGCCGGCGGCGCCGGCGGTCAGCAGCATGCTGTCGAGCCAGGGCGCGGACAGGGTCCCGATATTGATCACCACCGCGCCGCTCAGGCGGGCGAACTCCGGCGCCTCTTCCACGGCGTGGACCATGGCGGGCGAGGCGCCCACCGCCAGCAGCGCGTTCGCCGCGTAGTTCATGGACACGAAATTGGTCAGGCACTGCACCAGCGGCGCGTCGCGGCGCACGGCGTCCAGCAGTTCCTGCGAGCGATGGGCCTGGGCGGCCAAGGTAGGGGAGAGGGCTTGCATGCCGGGCGGTCCTTGCGGAAAGAACGCGCTGGCCGGGAGGGCGGCTGCGCGCCGGCCCATGGGGCGAAGACGCTTGCGGCCGCTGCACCGTCCCTACGCCAGCGTTATCTGGATCAGGTTCGACGGGTCGCCGTGCACTGCGGGCCGGTTCGGGCCCGCCAACGGATTCTCAGCTTCTTGCCGAAGCTCCCCGGGTGGATGCCTGTATGTTCCGAGCGCGCGGGGACCTTGTCAAGCGGAGAGCGGGCGGCCCTGGCACGGACTCGGTCATGCGTATTGCTCATGACCGCGCGAGCAGCCATCGTTTGTCAGCCCCCTGGGGCGCGCCGACAATTTCCCGATACGCGAACCATCGCCGCGTCGAACCTCCAGGAGATCACCTTATGACCGCAACTGCCCCCGTTGACGAACCTTGCAAGCCCCTGACCGGCGTGCGCATCGTCGACTTCACGCGAGTCCTGGCCGGGCCTTACTGCGCCATGTTGCTTGCCGACCTGGGCGCCGAGGTCGTGAAGGTGGAAATCCCCGGGGGCGGAGATCCCCTGCGCCTGCAAGGGCCGCCTTTCCATGCGGGCATGGGCGTGACGTTTCTTGCCGCCAACCGGAACAAGCGCTCGCTGACCCTGGACATGCAGACGGACGAGGGCAGGGAGCTGGCCTACCAGCTGTGCATGCGCGCCGACGTGGTGCTGGAGAACTTCCGGCCCGACGTCATGCCCAGGCTGGGACTGGGGTACGAACGGCTGTCGGCCGAGCGGCCCGAACTCGTCTATGCCTCGATTTCGGGGATGGGCGCGGACGGCCCCGATCACCGGCTGGGGGCGTTCGACCTGACGATCCAGGCGCTGGGAGGGTACATGAGCATTACGGGCGAGCGCGATGGCGCGCCCGTGAAACTGGGGACGTCGGCCTTCGACATCGTGGCGGGGCTGAACTGCCATGCCGCGGTCCTGGCGGCGCTGTTGCAGCGCAAGCAGACGGGGCGCGGCCAGAAGATCGAAACCAGCCTTCTGGAGGGCGAGGTCGCCTTCCTCGCCAATGCCGCGCTGGAGTATCAGCTGACCGGAAATGTGCCGGGAAAGTGGGGATCGGAGCATCCCCAGCTGGTGCCGTACAAAGTGTTCAAGGCGAATGACGGCTGGCTGGTCGTGGCGGCCGGTTACCAGAACCAGTTCGCGGCATTCCTGGGCGTGATCGAACGCGAGGATCTGCTGAGCGATCCGCGCTATGCGAGCGAATCCGAGCGCGTGTTGAATCGGGATGCGCTCTATCTTGAGCTGGATGCCGAAATCGCGCGTCATCCGGTGGAGAGCCTGCTGGAGCGCCTGGAGGCGGCCAAGGTGCCCTGCGCGCCGGTCAACGATCTGGAACAGGTCTTCGCCCACCGCCAGGTCCGGCACCGGCAGATGGTGCGCGAGGTCGAGCATCCGCGCTACGGCAAGCTGCCCCAGGTGGGCTCGGCGGCGAAGTTCTCGGCATTCGACGTCACGGCGGGGTGGACGGCTCCGCCCATGCTGGGCGAGCACACCGGCGAGGTGTTGAACGAATGGCTGGGCCTGGACGAGGCCCAGGTGGCCGCGCTGCGGGAACAGCGGGTGATCTAGGGCCTGTTAACAGGCCCTAGGGACGGCGCCGGCTAGGCCGCCCGATCGGCGGCGGCCTCTTCCAGCAGCCAGCGGCGCAGCAGTTCGAGCCGGGAATCCGAGCGCTTGGCCGGAGGATAGACCAGGCAATACGCGTCTTCGCCCTGAAACGGCGCTTCGAACGGGATGACCAGCCGGCGCGCGCTGACGTCTTCCTTGACCAGCAGGCGCGGCAGCAGCGCCACGCCCAGGCCGGCCACGGCGGCCTGCATGATCATGTAGAAATGCTCGAACCGGGGGCCGGCCCAGGCGTTGGCGGTGCTGGCGTTCTTGGCCGTCAGCCAGTCGCTCCACCAGTTCGGCCGGTGTATCTGTTGCAGCAGCGTATGGGCCGCGACATCCGCGGGCCGCTTCAGGCGCGGCTGCGAGCTACGGTAGCCCGGCGAGCACACCACCACCAGGTCTTCGCCCACCAGGCGGTCCGACATCACGCCCGGCCAGTCGCGGCGGCCGAAGTAGATGGCGGCGTCGATTTTCTCGGCCTCGAAATCAAAGGGCTTGGAGCGCGTCGCCAGGCTGACCAGCACTTGCGGATGCGCGGCGCTGAAGCGGTCGAGCCGCGGGATCAGCCATTTGACGCAAAAGGCCGGCGGCGTGGCGAGCGTGAGAATGCCGCCCACGCCGCGATTGGCCAGCAGATTGATGGTGGCCGTCTGCATCTGCTCAAGCGCGGAACGGATCTCGCCCACATAGGAGTTGCCGGCGGGCGTCAATTCCAGGCGCTGCTTGACGCGTTCGAAGAGCAGTACGCCGAGATAGTCCTCCATCACGCGTATCTGCCTGCTGACCGCGCTTTGCGTCAGGTTGAGCTCGGCCGCAGCCTTGGTGAAGCTGAGATGGCGCGCGGCCGCTTCGAAGGTGCGCAGCGCGGCGAGAGAAGGAAGTTGCCAGCCCATGATGGCGCGAGGTTATACCGAAAACTCATGACATGACAAGCACACATCGCTTGTTTCAGCTGCCACGCCAGTCTGAGAATGTGAACCACACGTTCCATCACGACAAAAACGCATGACTGATACCGATTTCTTGATGCCCGGCAGGCCGGGGAACCTCCGCGACGCAATGACGTTTCCGGCCGGCCGGATCCGCGAAGTCCGCACGGACGTGCTGGTGCTGGGCGGAGGGATGGCGGCGTACCGCGCGGCGATCGCCGCCAGGGAGACCGGCGTCGGCGTGACGCTGGCCTACCGCGGGCGAGGCGCTTCACCCTATGTGATCGGCTTCAACGCGCCGCTGGGACACGCTGATGGGCAGGACAATCCCGACGCCTACATCGACGACATGGTGCGCGGCGGCTACGGCCTGAACGACAGGCGCCTGGTCCGGAGGCTGGCGCATGACGCCTCGGCGGCCTACCACGAGCTGCGGGCGCTGGGCGTGCCGTTTGCGATGCAGGAGGGCGGCGGCAAGGCGATGCAGCGGCATCTGTCGGGCAATTCCCACGCGCGCTCCGTCTACGTTCCGGAGGGAACCGGCCGCGCGGTCATCGATGCCCTGCGCCGGCGCGCCCGCGCCCTGGGCGTGCTCGAAAAAGGCGGCGAAAAAATCGTGGGCCTGCTCCATGGCGAGGCGGGCGTGCGGGGGGCGTTGCTCTGGAAACCGCATTCGGACGAGCTGACCTTGGTACGGGCGGCTGCGGTCGTCATGGCGATGGGAGGCCTGGGGCAACTCTATGCGGACAGCACTTATCCGGTGGACGTGGCCGGCGATGCCTGCGCCATGGCCTTCGAGGCGGGCGCCACCTTGATCGACATGGAGTTCATGCAGTTCGAACCCGTGGTGACCGTCTGGCCGCCGCAGTGCCGCGGGATGGAGATGCCGACCGCGATGCTGGGAGACGGCGCGCAGCTGCGCAATGCGTCCGGCGAGCGCTTCATGCTGCGCTACAACCCGCCGCACGCCGAGCGCCACATCGAAAAGGCCCGCATGGCGCTGTGCATCCAGCGGGAAATCGACGAGGGACGAGGCCTGCCCGAAGGCGGCGTGTGGTTCGACGCGACCCTGCTGGAACCCCATCAGCGAGAAAGCTACGTCTCGCACTGTGCGCGGCTGCGGGCGGCCGGCGTGGACCCGGCGAACCAGCCGGTGCTGGTGGCGCCCGCGGCCCACAGCGCCATGGGCGGCGTCTCTATCGACGATAACGGGTGGACGGGCGTGCCGGGGCTATATGCGGCGGGGGAAGCGGCAGGCGGCGTGCACGGCGCGAGCCGTATCGCCGGCAACGGTTGCAGCGACACGCTGGTTTTCGGCGCCGTCGCGGGCCGGCATGCGGCCAACGCGGCCATGGCGCGGAATGCGGCGCGGGAGTTGGCGCCGGGAGACGAACCGGCCGGCGCCGCGCTCGACCCCTTGCGCCGCTGGCATGGCCCAACAGCGAGCGATCCGGCGCCATTGAAAAAACGCATCCGGGAGGTGTTGGCCGAGCACGCGGGGATCTGGCGCAGCGCCGAGGGGCTGCGGCGGGGCCAGGCCGGACTGCGGGAGATCGGCGCCCGGCTGGAGGAGCTGAGGGCCGCAGACCTGCCGGGCGCGCTGGCGCTGCTGGAAACCGAGCGCATGGCGCGCTGCGCGGCGATGGTGCTGGCCGCCGCGCTGGCCCGCGCCGAGAGCCGAGGGGCGCACCAGCGCACGGATTTTCCGGACGGAGATTCGCGCTGGCTGACGCATCTTTCGTTTCACCGGGACGGGGGAAACCTCCCGCGGGAAACGCCGATTCATTGAGGTCCTATTTTTTTGGCTGGAGACAACGTGGATTTTGATCCTACTGATGAGCAGCGCATGGCGCTCGATGGCTGGCGGCGTTTCGTGGAGCACGAAATTGCGCCGGCGGTGCTTCCTTTCCGCGACCGGGCGTTTTCGCCCGAGGTCGCGCATGGCCTGCTGGCCGCGATGGCGCCTTATGGCGTGGGGTCGGGGTGGGTGCCCGAGGACGGCGGCGGCGCGGGGTATGACTTCCTGACGAGCGGGCTGCTGTTCGAGGCCCTGGCCCGCGTGTCGCCGGATGCGGCGGGACTGGCCTGGGTGGCCGAAGGCGCGGCCTTGAAGCTGTACGCAAACGGTTCGCCGGCGCTGCGGGAACGCTATCTGCCCGGCATGCTGCGCGGAGACGTCATCGGCTGTTCGGCGATCAGCGAGCCGGGCATCGGATCCAGCGTGCGCGAGATGCGCACCAAGGCAACGCGGGACGGCGGCTATTTCCGGATTTCGGGCGAGAAGATGTGGACGTCCAACGCGTCGGTGGCGGACGTGGCCATCGTGGTGGCGCGCACTGGCGAGCAGGAGTTCTCCATGTTCCTCGTGGACCGCGTCGAGCACGGTTTCGAGACCCGGGAAATCGAGAAGCTGGGCCTCAACGGATGGTCCATGGGGCAGATGCTGTTCGACGACGTGGTGGTGCCGGCCGAGAACCTGCTGGGCGGATTGGGCGCCGGGCTGCGCGAAACGATGAAGGGCTTCGACCGTTCGCGCTGCTTCGTGTCGACCCTGGCGCTGGGGATCGCGCAGGCGTCCCTGGACGACGCCATCGCCTACGCGGGGCAGCGCCAGCAGTTCGGCAAGCCGATAGCGGGGCATCAACTGGTGCAGGGGCTGCTGGCGGACATGGCGAGCGAACTGGAGGCATCGCGCCTGCTCGTCTATCGCGCCTTGGCGATGATGTCGCAAGGCAGGCGCTGTGAGATGGAGGCGGCCATCGCCAAGTCGTTCACGACCGAAGCCGCGCAGCGCATCACGTCCAAAGCCATCCAGGTCCACGGGGCGTTCGGCCTTACCCGGGAGTTTCCGGTCGAACGGCATTTCCGCAACGCGCGCATGCTCACCATCCCGGACGGGACCACGCAGATCAACCAGCTCATCATCGGCCGCAAGCTGACCGGCATGGACGCCTTCAATTAGGCGCGGGCCGGAACCATCCATAACGACAGACAAGGAGGAAGACATGAAGAAAACCCTGATGACCGCCGCGCTGGCGGCCTTGCTCAGCGCCGGCGCGCAGGCCGCGTCCTGGCCCAACGACAAGCCGATCCGCATCGTGCACGGATTTTCGTCGGCGGCCGCCACGCAGATGCTCGCCCAGGAGATCGCCGAGCGGCTGCACGCCGAAACGGGCGCGACGGTCTATGTGGAGCCGCGGCCGGGCGCGGGGGGGAATATCGGCGCCGACATCGTGGCCAAGGCCGCGCCGGACGGCTACACGCTGTACGTCGCGACGTCGGCGACGCAGGCGATCAACCCGCTGATCTACCGGAAGCTGCCTTTCGACACCCAGAAGGATTTCGCGCCCATCACGATCCTGGGCGACGTGCCCAACGTGTTGATCGTGAACAAGGATATGCCCGTGAAGACGGTGGCCGATTTCGTGGCGCTGGCCAAGGCCAAGCCCGGCCAGCTGCATTACGGCTCCAGCGGCAACGGCACCTCCATGCACCTCGCGGCCGAGCAGTTCAAGATGGTGGCGGGCGCCGATCTCCAGCACATTCCGTACCGCTCGTCCGGCACGGCGGTGACCGACTTGATGGGCGGGCAGATCCAGGCAATGTTCCATCAGGTTCCGGCGGTCATCGGCATGATCCAGGGCAAGAGCCTGAAGGCCCTGGCGGTAACGACGCGCGACCGCGTGGCGGCATTGCCCGACGTGCCGACGGTGGCGGAAACGTATCCGGGCTTCGAGTCCATGACCTGGTACGGCTTGTTCGCGCCCGCGGGCACGCCGGCGCCGGTGATCGATCGGGTCAACCGGGTGGTGACCGAGGCGCTGAAAGGAGACCTGGGCAAGAAGCTGCTGGAGACGGGCATCACGCCGCGCCCGTCCACGCCCGAACAGACTGCCGAGGCCGTGGCGAGGGATTCGGCCCATTGGCGCGTGATCGTCGACCGCGTGGGCGTGCGCCTGGATTGACGCCCTCCGACCGCTCTCCCCATTCCCTCTGGATTCTCGACGCATGAACTACTCCAAGATTCTCTGCCTGGACGATTTCCAGCCGCTGGCGCGCAGCCGGCTTCCGCGCCAGCTCTACAGCTACATCGCCAATGGCGCCGACGACGAGCAATCGATGGCGCGCAATCGCGAGGCATTCGGCGCGCTGGCCTTCACTCCGCGCGTCCTGCAAGGCGTGGCCGAACGCGAGCAGGGCGTCGAGATCTTCGGCCAGCGATACGCGTCGCCGTTCGGCATCTCTCCGGTCGGGCTGTCGGCGATGTGGTGCTACCGCGGCGACATCGTGCTGGCGAAAGCCGCGCAGGATTGCGAGATTCCCGCGGTGATGAGCGGCGCCTCGCTCATCCGGATGGAGGAAGTGGCGGCGGCGGCGCCCGGCACCTGGTTCCAGGCCTACATGCCCGGCGACGAGAAGCGGATCGTCGAACTGCTGGACCGCATCAAGGCGGCGGGCTTCCGCACCCTGGTGGTGACGGTGGATCTGCCGGTCCAGGTCAATCCCGAACGGTATGCGAAGAACGGATTCTCGACCCCGCTGCGGCCGAGCATGCGCCTGGCCTTCGACGGGATCAGCCACCCGCGCTGGCTGATGGGCACGTTCCTGCGGACCCTGGCCCGGCATGGGATGCCGCACTTCGAGAATTGGCGGGCCGAGCGCGGCGCGCCGATATTGTCTTCGTCCGTCAAGCGGGACATGGTGGCGCGCGACCACCTGTGTTGGGACCATTTCAAGATGGTGCGCAAATGCTGGGACGGCCCGCTGGTGATCAAGGGCGTCATGCGGCGCGAGGACGCGGAGATGGCGGCGCGCTGCGGCGCGGACGGCATCATCGTGTCGAACCACGGGGGAAGGCAGCTGGACGGCGCGGTATCGCCCTTGGATGTGCTCCCCGAGATCGCCGACGCGGTTCCGGGCGCGACCGTGATGATGGACAGCGGCATCCGCCGGGGGACCGACGTGATGAAGGCGCTGTCGCAGGGCGCCCGCTGCGTCTTCAACGGCAGGTCGTTCAACTTCGCGGCAACCGTCGGCGGGATCGATGGCGTCAAGCATGCGGTATCGATCCTGCGCGCCGAGCTCGACCGCGACATGGCCTTGCTGGGCATCAATCACGTCGGCGAAATCGACGGCACGCTGATACGGCGCAAAGGGGCCTGAGGGCCGTCCGCCGGACGGCGCCATGATCTGCCGCCAGGAACCTTCTTCACTACTTATTCCTATGAACGAACTTCGCACCTCCTTTGAGCGAGACATGAACGCGCACCCGAATCCCTCCCATCCCAATCCCGCGCGCCAGGCCGTGTCGGCGGGCCGCGTCCTCGTGGAATCCCTGGCGCTGCACGGTGTCGAACGTGTTTTCTGCGTTCCCGGCGAGAGCTATCTGGAAGTCCTGGACGCTTTGCACGGCCAGGACCGGATCGAACTGATCGTTGCCAAGCACGAAGGCGCCGCCGCCAATATGGCCGAGGCGGACGGCAAGCTCACGGGCCGCCCCGGCATCTGCATGGTGACCCGCGGGCCCGGCGCCACGCATGCCAGCATCGGGGTGCACATCGCGCAGCAGGACTCGACGCCCATGATTCTCTTCATCGGGCAGATCGCGCGCGGACATCGAGGCCGCGAGGCGTTCCAGGAAGTCGACTATCAGGAAATGTTCGGCGCCATCGCCAAGCTGGTCATCGAGATCGACGACGAGCACCGCATGGGCGAGCTGATGGCCAAGGCGTTCCACGCCGCCGTTTCCGGCCGGCCTGGGCCGGTCGTGGTGGCGTTGCCCGAGGACATGCTGACCGCGGCCACGGCGATGCCCGCTTGCCGGGCAACGCCGGTCGCGCCGTCCGCGGTAGGCGCGGACGCGCTGCAATCGGTGGCCGCCGCCCTGGCGGCCGCGCGGCGCCCCTTGCTGGTGGTCGGCGGCAGTGCCTGGAGCGAACGGGGCATCGCCGACCTGCGCGCGTTCGCGGACGCCTGGCGGCTGCCGGTGGCCTGCGCGTTCCGGCGCCAGGACATCTTCGACAACAATGCCCCGAACTTCGTGGGGCACATGAGCCTGGGGATGAGCCCGGCGCTTCAGGCCATGATCGGGGAGGCCGACGTGATCCTCTCCGTGGGCAGCCGCCTGGGCGATATCTCGACCGGTGGCTATGCCTTGATCGAGCCGCCGCGGGCGCGGCAGACGCTGATATTGAGCCATGCGGACGCGGCGGAACTCGGCAGGGTCTTCCAGGCGGACGTCGCCATCCACGCGGCCCCGGACGCCATGGCGGCCGCGCTGTCCACGCTGGCCCCCGCCGTGCCGCCGGGCTGGGATGAATGGACGAGCCGGGGGAGGGCCGGCTTCGAGGCCTACACCGCGCGCAAGGCGGACCGGGTGCCCGTCGCCGGGGTGGACCTGACGGAAGTCATGCTGCACCTGAATGAAGCGCTGCCGGCCGATGCCGTGCTCACCAACGGCGCCGGCAATTACTCGGTCTGGCTGCATCGCTACTACCGGTATCGCGCGCCGCGCACCGAACTCGCGTCCACTTGCGGAGCCATGGGCTACGGCCTGCCCGCGGCGATTGCCGCCGCCTTGCGCCTGAAAGACCGCAGCGTCGTCTGCGTGGCGGGCGACGGGTGCTTCCTGATGTACCCGCAGGAACTGGCCACGGCGGTGCAATACGGCGCCAGACTGATCGTGCTGGTCGTGAACAACGGCATGTACGGCACCATCCGCATGCATCAGGAGCGGGAGTATCCGGGCCGCGTCAGCGGGACGCGCCTGCAAGGGCCGGACTACGTGTCGCTGGCAAAGGCGTTTGGGGCCTACGCCGAACGGGTGGTCGACACCGCTGATTTTGCCGGCGCCTTCGAACGCGCGCGGGCCGCGGGCGGGGTGGGCTTGATCGAGCTGGTGACCGACCCCTTGCAGATCACGCCGGACAAGCGGCTGGCGTCCGCCTAGAAGCGGGGGAAGTATGGCGGGGCGCACGGGGTTCCCGGGGCGCCGTTCCACCTGCCTCGATGCCCGCGGCCATCCGAGGCGGATAAATCCGCCACTGCCGCGGCCCGCTCCCGATACCTTCCGCCTACGCTCTCCCATTTCGGGAGGCGTTTATCACCGGCCGCATTTTCTGCATCGCGTTCGTGGCGGGCTCGGGGGCGGTGCAGCTGGCGCCGCGCCTGCCTGGGGCGGGCGCGGCTTGGCTGCTGGCGGGAGCGTGCCTGCTGGCGCTGGCCGCGTTGATGCGCTTGCGCCAGCGAGGAACGAAGGCCGGCGCGTCCCTGGCGCTGGGGATGTGCGCTGGGCTGCTCAACGCCGGCGCGCAGGCGCAATGGCGGCTGGACGACGGGCTGGCGGACGCGCACCAGGACGCGGTGTCCCGGCTGGTGCTGCGCATCGCCGAGCTGCCCGACGGCGATGCGGGCGGGCAGCGGTTCGTGGCGGAACCGGCCGAGCCCGCGCCGCCCGGCATTCCTTCCCGCATCCAGGTGTCGTGGCAGGCGCCGCCGGGGGCGCAGGGCGGCCTGCCGGCGCTGATGCCGGGGCAAGTGTGGCGCATGGCGCTGGTGCTGCGGCGGCCGCGGGGCCTGCTGAACCCGGACGGCGCGGACGCGGAAGGGCGGTTGTTCGCGCGCGGCGTGCGGGCGGTGGGTCAGGTGCGCGGGCAGCCCCGGCTGGTGGCCGACCGCCCGTGGGCGACGCCGGGCGTCGCCATCGAGCGCGCCCGCCACCGCGTCAGGGAAGGGCTGCGCGCCGCGTTGGGGGCGCACCGCTACGCGCCGGTGCTGATCGCGCTGGCCATCGGCGACCAGGCGGGCGTGGCGCGGGAGGATTGGCGGCTGTTCAACCGCAGCGGCATTACGCACTTGGTGTCGATCAGCGGCATGCATGTCACGTCGATCGCGGGCATGGCGGGCCTGCTGGTCGCGGCCGCATGGCGGCGGGGGCGGTGGCGCGGCGTGGGCCTGGCCGAACGCGTGCCCGCGCGCATGGCCGGCGGAGCCGCGGCGGCGGCCGTCGCGCTGCTGTACTGCCTGCTGGCCGGCTGGGGCGTGCCGGCGCGCCGCACCTTCTTCATGCTGTCGGTGGCCTTGGCGGCGGCGGCGTCGCGCCTGCCGGTGTCGGCCGACCGGATCCTGGCGTGCGCGGCCGCCGTGGTGGTGGCGCTGGATCCCTGGGCGCCGATGGCGCCGGGGTTCTGGCTTTCGTTCGGGGCGGTGGCCATCCTGCTGCGCATCGCGGGTGCTTCGTTCGACGCCGATGCCGACGCCGGCTGGCGCGCGCGCTGGGCCGCCCGGCTGGCCCAGGCGGCGCGTTTGCAATTGATCGTCACGCTGGGCCTGGCGCCGCTGCTGGCCTACCTGGTCCACCAGGTGTCGCTGGGCTCGCCGCTGGCCAACGCGGTGGCGATCCCGGCGGTGACGTTCATCGTGACGCCGCTGGCGCTGCTGTGCGCGGCGCTGTCGGTGGCGCCCGGCGCCGAGGGCCTGGCGGCGCTTGCCGGCCAGACCGGCCTGCAAGCGTTCGACCTGACCATGGCGCCGGTGGCCTGGGTGGGCAATGCGGGCTGGGCCAGCATGGCGGTGGCGGCGGCGCCATGGCCCTGGCTGGCGTGGGCGGTGGCGGGCATGGGCTGGGCGCTGCAGGCGCGAGGCTGGCCCGGACGGCGGTTGGGATGGGCCTGCATGCTGCCGCTGCTGTGCTGGCGCCCCGACCGGCCCGACCCCGGCTACTGGCGCATGAGCGCCCTGGACGTGGGGCAGGGCAGCGCCATCCTGGTGGAGACGGCCAGCCAGGCCCTGCTGTTCGACGCCGGGCCCCGCCATTACGGCGGCGGCGACGCGGGCGAGCGGGTGATCGTGCCGTTCCTGCAGGCCCGCGGCATCCGCCAGCTGGATGCGCTGGTGCTGTCGCACGCCGACACGGACCACGTGGGCGGCGCCCGGGCGGTGCTGGCGGCGGTGCCGGTGTTGCGCGGCCATGCCTCGTTCGACCTGGAGGCCTTCCTGCGCCGGGATGCGCGCCTATGGCCCGACGCCGGCCCGCCGGTCGCGCCCCGCGAGACGCGGCGCTGCGCGCGCGGCCAGCAATGGGAGGCGGACGGCGTGACGTTCACCTTCCTGCACCCGGCGCGGGACGGAAGCGGCGCGCTGGAAGACCGCAACGCGGATAGCTGCGTGCTGCGGATCGAAGGCGCCAGGCACTCGCTGCTGTTGACCGGGGACGTGGGCGTGGCGCAGGAGCGCGAGCTGGCGCTGGCGGGGCTGCCGGCCACCGACGTGGTGCTGGCGCCGCACCACGGTTCGGCCTCGTCGTCGGGCCGCGACCTGGTCAGGGCCACCGCCGCCGGCCACGCCATCGCGCAGGCCGGCCACCTGAACCGCTTCCGCCATCCGGCGCCCGCGGTGGAACTGCGGTGGACGCGCGCGGGGACGGCCTTCTGGCGCAGCGACCGCGACGGCGCGGTGATCGCGCAGTCAGGTCCGGGCGGCCTGGAGGTCCGGGCCGAGCGGGAACGCGGACGGCGGTATTGGCACGGGTACTGAAGCGCGACGGGTCGGAGCGCATCGGGTTGAAACGCATCGGGTCGAGGCGCATCGCGCCGCCGCAGGTCCGGTTGCGCCGATTCAGGCCCCGGATATGATGCCGCGCCGGGCCAGGTCGTCGACATCGCTCGCGCGAAAGCCGCCGAGCGCCATGAGGACTTCCCGGCTGTGCTGGCCCGGCAGCGGCGCGGGCGCGTCGTACGCCGCCTTGCTGGCGCTGAACTTGATCGGAAACCCGGGACCCTGCGCGGCCACGGCGGCCTGGGCCAGGGGGTTCCAGAGCGGCGTCATCATGTCCCGGTCCCGCAGCTGCTGCCATTGCATCACGTCGCCGATCTCGCGCACCGGGCTGCACGGCACCTTGGCGTCGTTGAGGCGCCGCAGCACCTCGGCGGAGTCCAGCCGCGCGGTCCAGTCGGACATCAGGCTGTCCACGGCGGCGTTATTGGCCAGGCGCCAGGAAAGGCTGCCCATCTGCGCGTCCGCCGCCAGGTCTTCCCTGTCCATCACCCGCAAGAGCGCGCTCCAGTCGTCCTGCGTGGCGGCGCCGGCCACGACCCATCCGTCCCGCGTGCGATAGGCGTTGAAGGGCGAGAACCGCATGATCCGGTTCCCCTGGCGCAGCGGCAGGCCCAGCGATTCATAGCAGTCGAGCGGCTCGTCGAACATCAGGGCGAACAGGCAGTCCGCCATCGACACGTCGACCGATTGGCCCACGCCCGTGCGGTTGCGGTGCAGGAGGGCGGCGAGAATGCCGGTGGCCGCGAACGTGCCGGCGATGGCGTCGGATATCGGGGATCCGGCCTTGGCGGGCGGCGCGTCGGGCTGCCCGGTAATGCTCATCATGCCCACGGCGGCCTGGACCATGAGGTCGTAGGCCTTGAGATGGCGTTCCGGACCGGTGGAGCCGTAGCCCGTGAGCGCGCAATGGATGATCGCGGGATTGGCCTCGCGCAGCGCTTCGTAGCCGATGCCCAGCCGATCGGCCACGCCCGCGCTGAAGTTGTCGATCACCACGTCGGCGGATTGCACCAGCTTCATGAAGGCGGCGCGCCCCTCGGGATCCTTGAGATTCAGGCCGACCGATTTCTTGCCGCGCGCGCGCTTCAGGTACGCGATGCCCATGTCGGCAGGCGTTTCACGGCGAAACGACACGCCGGCCGGGCCGGCAAAGGGAGGGGAGAAGGTGGTCGGGTCGCCCGTGGCGGGATCGTCGATCTTGATCACATCCGCGCCCAGCCCCGCCAGGAACAGCGTGGCTTGGGGCCCCGAGAAGTAGCGGGTCAAATCGAGCACCACGGTCCCCGTCAAAATCTTTTCCATAAGCTCCACCTGGGCTGTCATCGGTTGCCAGTCTAAGCAGAACGCGGAGCGGGGACGTCATAGGACTTTGCGCTGGGGGCATACCCAAAAACGATTGCCCCGGCGGCCTCACAGCAGATGGGCGCCCGCCCACCGGCCGGAAGCGACCAGGTCGCGCACCAGTTCCGGGATCAGCTCGCCGATGACCTCGGCCGCGGCGCCCATGCCCAGCACGTCGGAGTTGCACAGGGACAGCCGCCTGCGCAGAGGCGGCTCGTCCACCGAGCGCGCGGAAAGCTTCTCGCGCACGCCCGCGCCCACCAGGGCGGACAGCGAGAGTATCGTCGCCGCCTGCCCGCTCTCGACGATGGACTGGATCGTGGAGAGGGAATCGAGCTCCATCATGACGGACGGCGCGAGGCCGGCGTCGGCGAAGCTGCGCTCGATGATCTGGCGAGTGACGTTCGTCTTTCCCGGCAGCACCAGGGGAATGCGCGAAGCCTCTTCCAGGGACGCCGTGGATGCCTCTTGGGGACCGGACGGCAGTTTCAGAAGATAGAGGTCCTCGTCGATCAGCGGCACCCACTGGATGTTCGCGCCTTTCTGGGTGTTCTTGGGGAGCGGCCGGCTGCCCGGCGCCGGCTCGAACAGGAGCGAGATCTCCAGCCGCCCCGTCGCGACCAGCTCCTGCAAATGCCCGCTCAGGCTTTCCACGATGCGGAGCTGGATGTCGGGGTAGCGCTGCTGGACGGCGGCGATCAAGGGCCCGGCGAGCACGTTGGCCGCGCTGGTCGGAAGGCCGACCGAGACCGGGCCGCCGGGAAGGGCGTCGGTATTCGCCACGTCGTACTTCAGGCGTTCGATCTGCCGCAGCACCGCCTGCGCATGCAGGTACAAGGCGTCTCCGGCGCGGGTCGGGCTGACGCCGCGCACGCTGCGCGACAGCAGGCGCGCGCCGAGTTCCGATTCCAGGTTGGTGATCTGGGAGCTGAGCGCGGGCTGGGCGATGTACAGGTCTTTCGCCGCCTTCGACATGCTTCCGAGCTCAACGATCCGCAAGAAATAGCGCAGCTGTCTGAGTTCCATAGGTCTCTTGCCAAGCCGGAGGCGGGGTCGTGGCCGGCCATAGGTTCGTCATATACCGGGATCGCGATGTCCTATTGTCGCTAAAGATTCAATGTCCATACCATGGATCCCAGTCGTTGAGTTTACGTGACGGGGACCGTTGATGATCCAACTTTTCTTTTGGTCTACACCCAATGCCTACAAGGTGTCGATCCTGCTGGAAGAACTGGCCATGCCCTATGAGGTGGTGCCGGTCCATATCGGCAAGGGCGAGCAGTTCCGGCCCGACTTCCTGAGCATCAGCCCGAACAACAAGGTGCCCGCGATCGTCGACGAAGACGGGCCGGGCGGCGCGCCCATCAATGTGTTCGAGTCGGGCGCGATCATGGTCTACCTGGCCGAGAAGGCGCGCAGCGATCTGTTCCCCGCCGACGCGCGGCGCCGGTCGGCCGTCCTGCAATGGCTGATGTTCCAGATGGGCGGCGTGGGGCCGATGCTCGGCCAGGCCCATCATTTCCGCAAGTATTCGCCCGAGCCCATTCCCTATGCCATAGACCGGTACACGCGCGAGGCCCATCGCCTGTACGGCGTGATCGACCGGCAGCTTTCCCGCAGCGCCTATCTGGCCGGAGACGAGTATTCGCTGGCCGACATCGCCACCTATCCCTGGCTGCGGCCCTACAAGTGGCAGGGCCAGGACCTGGACGAGTGGCCCCACCTGAGCAGATGGTACGCGCAGGTGAGGGCCCGCCCCGCTGTGCAGCGTGGCCTGGCCGTGCTGGCCGAGAAGGTGGACCGCAGCGGCAAGCCGCCCGAGGGCGAGCGCTGGAAGAATTTGTTCGGGCAGTCGGGAACGACGACGCCAACCGTGTAGAAATATCGCCAGGAATACCGCTATGAACAATGCGCTTCCCATGCTGAAGGGATACCGGGTCTTGGACCTCACCCAGATCGTCGCCGGGCCCACGTGCACGCGGATCATGGCCGAGCTGGGCGCCGACGTGGTCAAGGTCGAGCTGGCGCCCTTCGGCGACCGCACGCGCGTCGGCGGGCTGAAGTCGCGCCATCCCGATCACAAGGGGTCGAGCCGAAGCACCTATTACTTCCAGCACAATCACTCCAAGCGCAGCCTGGCGCTCGACATCAAGCATCCGAGCGGGCTGGCGCTCATCAAGCGCATGATCCCGAAGTTCGACGTGCTGGTGGAGAACTTCAGCCCGGGCGTCATGGCGCGGGCCGGGCTGTCCTACGAGGCGCTGCGGGAGTTGAATCCGCGCCTGGTGATGTGCTCGATCTCGCTGGCAGGGCAGACCGGGCCGCTCAGCCAGAAGCCGGGCTACGACTACATCGCGCAGGCCTACGCCGGCATCACCGACCTGATCGGCTCCCCGGAAGGCGATCCGTCGCTGATCACGATGGCGATCGGCGATACCGCCACGGGCATGGCGGCCGCCATGGCGGTGGGCTTCGCCTTGCTGCATCGCGAGCGGACCGGCGAGGGGCAGCACGTCGAGGCGACATTGCTGGACACCTATTTCCAGATGCACGAAGTCGCCGTGCCGCGGGTCGCGCTGCGCAAGGGCTACGTGCCGCGGCGCACCGGCACGCAGCACCCCGACGGGGGGCCGACCGGGATATTTCGCTGCGGCGACGGCACGCATCTGTCGCTGGCCATCCTGCCCCATCAATGGAACGCGTTCATCGGCGCGCTGGACATGCCCGAGCTGGCCGATGACCCGCGCTTCGCCACGGCCGCGCTGCGCCGGGACAACAACGAGGACATCAAGACGATCCTCGAAGAATGGCTGGCCCGGATGGGGACGCGCGAGCAGGCGATGGCGGCGCTCGACGCCAGGCGCATTCCCTGCGCGCCCGTGCTGACGCTCAATGAAGCCATGGCCCACCCGCATCTGCGAGACCGGGGCACGGTGCGCACGGTGCGGGACGAGGCGATAGGGGAGTTCGAGATCCCGGGGTTCCCCACCCGGTTTTCGGCCTGGCAGCCGCCGCGGGGCCTGCGCGCGGCGGCGCTCGGAGAGGACAACGAGGAGGTCCTGGAAGAACTGCTGGGCCTGTCGCCGGCGGAAGTCCAGGCGCTGTACGAGGACGAGGTGCTGGTGCGGGATCCCCTGCTGAGGCAGCGCGCGAGCGAGAAGGTTTGAGTTCCTTGAACAACAAGATGAAGGAGACAAACGATGATCAGGAAAATGTTCGCCATGGGGCTCATGTCCCTGTCGGCGGTTGCCGTAGCGCAGGACTTTCCCAACCGCCCCGTCACGCTGATCGTGCCGTTCTCGGCGGGCGGGCCGACCGACGTGGTGGCGCGGCAGCTCGCCGCCGCCATGGGCAGGAATCTCGGGCAGACGGTGATCGTCGATAACCGGCCCAGCTCCGGGGGCATCGTGGGCGCGGAAGCCGTACTGCGCGCGGCGCCCGACGGCTACACGCTGTTGATCCACAACATCGGCATGTCCACGCTGAAGGCCCTGTCGCCCGAGATCAAATTCGATCCTCGCCACGATTTCTCCTATATCGGGGAGGTCGTCGACGTGCCCATGACGCTCGTCGGCCGGAAGGACCTGCCGCCGGACAGCTTCTCCGGCCTGGTCGAATACCTGCGCGCCAACCAGAAGCAGATCAACCTCAGCAATGCCGGCATCGGCACGGCTTCCCATCTGTGCGGGCTGTTGCTGATGAGCCGCCTGAACCTGGCTTTGACGACCATCCCGTACAAGGGGGCGGCGCCGGCGATGACGGATTTGCAGGGCGGGCAGGTGGACCTGCTGTGCGACCAGATCACGACGACCCTGCAGCCGATCCTGGGCAACCGGGTCCGGGCCTATGGCAGCACCACGTCCGCCCGCCTGCAGGCGCTGCCCGCCTTGCCGACCCTGGCTGAACAGGGGCTGGACAAATTCGAGGTGACGGTCTGGCATGGGGTGTATGCGCCGAAGAACGTGCCCGGCCCCGTGGTGGAGCGGCTGGACCGCGCGCTGCAGGCCGCGCTGGCCGATCCGGCGTTCGTGGAGAGCATGAAGAACATGGGCGCCACGCCGGTCAGCGCGGCGCGCGCGACGCCCAGAGGATTGCAGGCGAAGCTGGAGGAGCAGGTGTCGATCTGGGCGCCCTTGATCCAGCGGTCGCAGGCCTTGCTGCGATAGATCTTTCCTACGGAGAATGATGGTGAAGAAGAACCGGATTGAAATGTACTGGGACGTCGGGAGCACCAATACGTATTTCGCGCTGAAGCTGATCCAGCCCCTGCTCGACCGCCACCAGGTCGAATTGCAGCTGCATCCGTTCAACCTGGGGTACGTGTTCCGCAACAACAACTATGAGCTGATGAAAGAGTCCAAGGCGAAGCTGCGCAACCGGAAGCGGGACCTGATGCGCTGGGCCGAGAAATACGGCCTGCCCTTCAACATCCCGCGAGAGTTTCCGATCAAGTCCAGCCGGGCCTTGCGCGGGTCGCTCGTGGCCCGCCGCCACGGCAAGGAGCTGGAATTCGTGCGCAAGGTGATGGACCGCTACTGGGAGCAGGGTGACGCGAGCATCGCGGAATATGCGGGCCTGCGTCCGATCGCGCGGGAACTCGGCATCGATCCGGACGCCTTCGAGGCCTTGGCCGCGTCGGAAGAGGTGGCTGCCGAGCTGGCGGAGGAAACCAACCGGGGCCTGGAGCGCGACGTGTTCGGCGTGCCCATGATCATCGTGGGCGACGAGCTGTTCTGGGGCAAGGACCGCATGGAGTTCGTGGAAGACGAAATCAAGCGCCAGGCCGCGGTGGCCAGCGCCGCCTAGCGCGGCCTGGCGGCGCCCGGCGGGGCCGGGCGCCTCTTCCCCTCCGGCCTAGTTCGCGCCCAGCAGGTTCGCGCTCTTGACCAGCGAGGACACGCGTTCTGAATCGCGCTTGAGCAGGTCCGAGAAGGCGACGGGGCCGCGTTCCTGCGCCGTGGGCGATTGGGCCGCCAGCTGTTCCAGGCGGGTCTTGAACTCGGGCGTGTCGATGGCTTGCGACAGCGCCGCGGCCAGTTTGTCCACCACCGGCTGGGGCGTGCCGGCGGGCGCGACCAGGCCGTTCCAGATCGCCAGGTCGAACTCCGGCAGGCCGCCTTCGGCGAAGGTGGGGATGTCCGGGCTCTGCGCCAGGCGGGCCGTGCCGGTGACGGCGATGGCCTTGACCCGCTTGTCCTGGTGCAGGGGCAGCATGGTCACGGTCTGGTCGATGACGCCGTCGATCATGCCGCTCATCAGGTCGGTAAGCGCCGGCCCGGTGCCGCGGTAGGGGATGAGCTCCCCGCGCGCATTGGCGAAGTGCAGGAACATGGCTTCGGCCAGGTGCGCCGTGCTGCCCGGGCCGCTGGAGCCCAGATTGAGCTTGACGGCTTTTTCGTCGCGGATGCGCTTGAGCATGGCGGGCAGGTCCTGGATGCCGCTCTTGTTGCTGACCGAGAGCACCATGGGCACGGTCGCGACGATGCCGATGGGCGCCAGTTCCTTCTGCGGGTCGTAGTTGGCCTTGGGATGCAGGTGCGGCAGGATGGCCAGCGACATGTTGTTGAAGGCCAGGGTGTAGCCGTCAGGCGTGCTCTTCTGCAGCTTCTGCATGCCGATGAGGCCGCCCGCGCCGCCCGAGTTTTCCACCACCACCGTCTGGCCCAGCTGCTTGCCGAGCGAGGTGGCGACGAGCCGGCCCAGCGTGTCGCTGGTGCCGCCCGGGGCGAACGGCACGATGACCGTGATGGAGCGGCTGGGATAGTCCTGCGCGGCGGCCGGGGCGGCAAAGGCGGCGGCGGCCAGGGCGGCGCACAGGATGGGGGCGATTCGTAGCATGGGGTTGTCTCCTCGTAATGTGTTTTGGTTTGGGGAAGGGGGGCGCCCTCAGCGGGGCAGCGCGCGGCAGACGGCTTGCGTCATGTCCGTGCAGCTGGCGGTGCCGCCCAGGTCGCGCGGCACGTGGTCGCCCTGGGCCAGCACGCTTGCGACGGCGAGCTCGATGCGTTGGGCGGAATCCGTGAGCGCGGCGTCGCCGTGCTTGTCGCCCAGCCAGCGCAGCATCAGCGCGCCGGACAGGATGGTGGCCAGGGGGCTGGCGGCGTTCTGGCCGGCGATGTCGGGGGCCGATCCGTGCGCGCCCTGGAACAGGCCGTGCGTGTCGCCCAGTTCCGCCGAGGGCGACAGGCCCATGCCGCCTATCGTGGCGGCGCCCAGGTCGGAAATGATGTCGCCGAACATGTTCTCGGCCACGATCACGTCGTAGAAGTCGGGCCGCTTGAGCATGTGCACCGTGATCGCGTCGGCGTAGGCGTAATCGATCTCGACGTCGGGGTAGGCCGCCGCCACGTCGTCGCAGACGCCGCGGAAGAATGCGTAGGTGCGCAGGATGTTGGCCTTGTCGCAGACGGTGACGCGGCGCTTGCCGTCGCGCGGCGCGCCCTTGCGCTGGCGGGCGAGATCGAACGAGAAGCGGGCCACGCGCTCGACGCCCTTGCGGGTGACGACGATGGTGTCGGTGGCCACTTCGTCGCGCAGCACGATGCCGCCGCCGCGGCTCGCATAGAGGCCTTCGGTGTTTTCGCGAACGATGACGTAGTCGATCTGGCCCGGCTTGAAGTGCTTGAGGGGCGAGTCCACGCCCTGGTACAGGCGGATCGGGCGGACGTTGGCGTACAGGTCGAGCCGGAAGCGCAGGCGCAGGTGCAGGTCGTTGCCGACTTCGGTGCCGTCGGGGTAGGTCACGCCGGGCATGCCCGCGGCGCCGTGCAGGATGGCGTCGGCGGCCTTGCAGGCGGCGTAGGTGTCGTCGGGCAGCACGTGCCCCGATTTGACGTAGTGGTCGGCGCCGCCGTCGTGGCTGCTGAATGCCAGCAGGTCGGCGCCGCAGGCTTCCTTCAGCACCGTGATCGCCGATTGGCAGACTTCCGGGCCGATGCCATCGCCATCGATGGTCGCGATTTCATACTTAGCCATGTCTGGCTGTCTCCTGAGGTGAAACGTGGGATAGGGGAGCCGCGCCGCGGGCGCGGCCGCGCGCGGCGCGCTACCAGTTGGTGGCGATGTACTTGGCTTCCATGAATTCCAGCAGGCCGTGGTGGGCGCCTTCGCGGCCCAGGCCGCTTTGCTTGACGCCGCCGAAGGGCGCCGCCGGATCGGAGACCAGGCCCCGGTTCAGGGCGATCATGCCGCTTTCGATGCGTTCCGAGACCCGCAGGCCGCGCGCCAGGTCGCCGGTGTACACGTAGGCGACGAGGCCGTATTCGGTGGCGTTGGCCAGGGCCACCGCCTCGTCTTCGGTATCGAAGGCCACGATGGGCGCCACCGGGCCGAAGATTTCCTCGCCCAGCAGGTCGGCGTCCGGCGGCACGTCCACCAGCACGGTGGGCGCGTAGAAGTAGCCGCGCCGCTCCAGCCGCGTGCCCCCGGTGCTGACCCGGGCGCCCTTGGCCACGGCGTCGTCCACCAGCGAGGCCACCTTGTCGACCGCGCCCGCGTTGACCAGCGGGCCGCATTGCGTATCCGCGCCGACGCCGTCGCCGGTCTTCAGGGCCGCCATGCGTTCGGCGAACCGGGCGCTGAAGGCCTCGACCGCGCCGCGCTGCACGTAGAAGCGGTTGGCGGCCGTGCAGGCCTCGCCGCCGTTGCGCATCTTGGCGATCATCGCGCCTTCCACCGCCGCGTCGATGTCGGCGTCGTCGAACACCAGGAAGGGCGCGTTGCCGCCCAGCTCCATCGAGCAGCTGATGATGGAGTCGGCGGCCTTGCGCAGCAGCACTCGGCCGACTTCGGTCGAGCCGGTGAAGGAGAGCTTGCGCACGCGCGGGTCGTCCAGCACGGCGTTGGCGAACTTGCCGGCCGAGGAGGTGGTCACCACGTTCACCACGCCGGGCGGCACGCCGGCTTCTTCGAGCAGGCGGGCGACGGCATAGGCGGTCAGGGGCGTTTCCGTGGCCGGCTTGAGGATGCAGGTGCAGCCGGCCGCAAGGGCGGGCGCGATCTTGCGGGTAGCCATGGCGGCGGGGAAGTTCCACGGCGTGATCAGCAGCGCGATGCCTATCGGCTGGTACTGCACCACGATGCGGCTGGCGCCGCTGGGCGACACGCTGATGTCGCCGTTGATGCGCACGGCCTCTTCGGAGAACCAGCGGAAGAATTCGGCGGCGTAGGCGACTTCGCCGCGGGCATCGGCCAGCGCCTTGCCGTTTTCCATGGAAATCAGGCGGGCCAGGCTTTCGGCGTCGCGCATCATCAGTTCGAAGCACTTGCGCAGGATCTCGCCGCGCTGGCGCGCCGGGGTCGCGGCCCAGCCGGCGGCGGCGCGGGCGGCGGCGTCCACGGCCGCGGCGGCATCTTCCAGCGTGGCGTCGGCCACGCTGGCGATGGTCTGCTCGGTGGACGGGTCGAGCACGTCGATGCGGCGGCCCGAGGTCGAGGCGCGCCAGGCGCCGTCGATGTAAAGGTCAGTGGACAGCTTGCTGGCCTCGGTGGTCATGTGTCAGCTCCGGGTAGGGGAAGTAGGGGGGTTATCGGGCGTTGCGGAACGAGCCCAGTCCGGCATGGGCGGCGGCCACGATGGCCGCGATGCCGTCCTGGTCGAGCGGGCGGGGATTGTTCGTGACGAGGCGGGCGGCCAGCATGGACTGCCCGGCGATCCAGTCGAGCTGGTCGGCGCGCACGCCCAGGCCTTCCAGCGTGGCGGGGATGCCGATGCGCGCGAACAGTTCGTAGACGTGGCGGGGGGCGTTGGCGGCCAGGCGGGCGGCGTCGGTTTCCGTATCCCCCATGGCCCGCGAGATGTCCGCGTAGTCGGCCGCGCAGGCCGGCGCGTTGAAATCCATGACGTAAGGCATCAGCGTGGCCACGCCCGCGCCATGGGCGGTGTGGGTCAGGGCGCCGATGGGGTACTGGATGGCGTGGGCCGCGGCCGTGCCCGCCACGCCGAAGGCCAGGCCCGCGGCCAGCGCGGCCGCCATGACCTGGCCCCGGGCGTGCAGGTCCGAGCCGTCTTCGACCGCGCGCGGAAGGTAGGACGCGAGCGCGCGGATGGCGATCAGCGCCTGCTGGTCGCTGAAGGCGTTCTTGCCGACGAACACGCGCGTCTGCGCGATGTCGGCATCCGGGCTGCGCCGCACCGCGGTCAGCGCTTCGATGGCGTGGGTCAGCGCGTCGGCGCCGGCGATGGCGGTCAGCCCCTTGGGGCAGCTCAGCGTCAGTTCCGGATCGCAGATGGCCGTGTGGGGGATCAGGTGCGGGCTGGACACGCCTACCTTCAGGTCGCGCGCGCTGTCGGCCAGCACGGCCACGGGCGTCACTTCCGAACCCGTGCCCGAAGTGGTGGGCAGCGCGATCACCGGGATCGTCGGGCCCGGCACCTTGTATTCGCCGTAGTAGTCGGCGGCGTCGCCGCCATGCGTGAGCAGCAGGCTGACGAGCTTGGCCATGTCCAGGCAGCTGCCGCCGCCCAGCCCCACGATGGTGTCGGGCTGGAAGGCGCGATGCGCGGCGACGCATTCGTAGACGCCTTCGACGGGCAGGTCGGGCAGGCTGCGGTCGAACACCTGGACGCGCACGCCGGCGCTCTCCAGGGAAGCGAGCAGCGCGGCCATTTCCGGCGTGGCGGCGAAGCGCTCGTCGGTGCAGATCAGCGCGCGCCGGCCCAGGGCGGCGGCGACGCGGCCCAGCGCAAGACGCTGGCCGTTGCCGAACAGCACGGCGCGCGGCGAGCGCATGATTCCAAACAAATCGGTCATTGCGGATCCTTGAGGGGAAGTCGTGTGGAGTTCAGGCGGCGCATTGCGCCAGGTCGAGAATGCGGTGCCAGACGTCGTCGGCCAGTTCGATGCCGGCCTCCAGGCGCTGGCGGCGTTCGGCGCGGGCCCGGTCGCCCGGCACCGCGACGGGCCGTCCCGGCAGCAGGGCGGGGCAGGCGCGGATTTCGTCCAGGTAGGCCGAGATGCGGGCGGCGACCGCGCCGGAGCCGGCTTCGACCACGATGAAGACGTCGCCCTTGTTGCAGGCCGCGCTGGAATCCAGCGTGCCCTTGACCGCCGTGCCCAGCGCGGAGGCCGTCAGGCTGGCGACCAGCAATTCGAACGCCAGGCCCAGCGCGTAGCCCTTGGCCTCGCCGAAGGGCGCCAGCGCGCCGGCCTTGGCGGCGGCGGCGTCCGTGGTGGGGTTGCCGTCGCCGTCGAGCGCCCAGCCCGGCTCCAGCGCGCGGCCATGGTTGGCGTAATCGTGGATCTTGCCCATGGCGACCTGGCTGGTGGCCATGTCCAGCACGAAGGGCTCGTCCTCGGTGGGGACGCCGATGGCGATGGGGTTGGTGCCGATCAGCGCGCGGCGCCCGCCCCAGGGATGGACCAGGGCCTCGCTGGTGGACAGCGCCAGCAGGATCTGGCCGTCGCGGGCGACTTGCTCGGCGTACAGGGCGAGCATGCCGATGTGGTTGTTGTTGCCGACCGCCGCGACGGCGATGCCGGTCTCGCGGGCGCGTTCGCGGATCCGGTCCAGCGCCGCCAGGGCGACGACGGGGCCGAGGCCGCGCTCGCCGTCCACGTCGAGGAAGGCGGGCGAGCGCCAGGTGGCGACGCCGCGGGTGGTCGGGTTGGCCACGCCGTTGTGGATGCGTTCGATGATGCGCGGCAGCCGCAGCAGCCCATGCGAGGCGCGGCCCCGCAGTTCGGCTTCAAGCAGCAGGTTGGTCTGCGTCGCGGCATGGCCGGCGGGGGTGCCTGCCTGTTCCAGCGCGCGCATGCAGACCTCCCATGCCTCCCCCATTTTTATCGTTGTCGTCATAGTCTCGTTGTGTTGTTAAATCCGATCGGATCTGAAATACGATCTGATTTATGCTAACCTCGTAACAAATTGGACGTCAACACCTTGTTGGCAAACCTAGGGGAAACAACCATGACGACACTCTCCCTCGGCGCCGGCGCCGCTACCTCGACCGCGCCGGCCGGCGGGCAGCGCCTGGGCGAGCGCGTGCGCTCGTTGGGCGACGAGGTCTATGAAGCGCTGCTGTCCCAGCTGATCTCCTTGAAGATCGCGCCCGGCATGCGCATCGCGGTGGATGCGCTGGTGCGGGAACTGGGCGTGTCGCAAACGCCGATCCGGGCCGCGCTGATCCGGCTGGAAACGGAAGGGCTGGTCGTGAAGACGCACCACGTGGGCTACAGCGCCGCGCCCATGCCTTCGCGCCGCCGGTTCGAACAGATGTACGAGCTGCGCCTGCAGCTGGAGCCGTTCGGCGCCGGCCTGGCGGCGCAGCGCATGACGGACGCGTCGCGCCAGGAGCTGGCCGCGCTGTCGGCCGCGATGAGCGCGCCGAGCGCCGACGACGCGCGCGTGGCCTACGGCAAGTTCGCCGTGCTGGACGCGCAATTCCACTCCTGGATCGCCGAGCAGAGCGGCAACGAGCTGCTGGCCGAAGCGCTGGCGCGGCTCTACGCGCACACGCATCTGTTCCGGCTGCGCTTCCATTCGCGGGTCACGGAAGAGGCCGTGACCGAGCACGCGCGCATCGTGCAGGCGCTGGAGCGGCGCGATGCCGACGGCGCGCAGGCCGCCATGCGCGACCATATCCTGCGGTCGCGGGAACGCATGGCGCCGTTCTTCGAAATGCTGGACTGATGGCGCTATGAAGGGCTCGCGCAACTCGCTCGCGACGCTGCGGATTTTCCTGTCGGCGGCGCGCAGCCTCAATTTCAGCCGCAGCGCGGAAGCGTTGCATCTGACCCAGAGCGCGGTGAGCAAGCATATCGGCGCGCTGGAGGATCGCCTGGGCACGGCGCTTTTCAAGCGCTTGCCCAACGGGCTTCGGCTGACGCACGCGGGCGCGCTCTACCTGGAGCGGATCAGCGCCGCCGTGCGCCTGATCGACGAAGCCGACGCGCTGGTGGCGCATCCCATGTCGCGGGTGGCGCTGAACGTGGCGGTGTCGCCATCCTTCGCGCAGTTCTGCCTGATCCCCGGATTGGCCGAGTTCTTCGCCCTGCATCCGGAGGTGCGGGTCAACGTCAGGCCGCGCCTTTTGTACGGCCGCGACCAGGCCGAGCGTTTCGACGCCGAGATCCAGCTGCACACCGGGCACGTGGCCGGCATGTCGGCGCAATACCTGTGCGGCCGCGAGATGACGCTGGTGGCCGCGCCCGCCTTGCTGGCGCGCCATCCGGTGCGCGCCGTCGAGGACCTGGACGGGGTGCCTTTGCTGAAGCGCGCGCAGCGCGGCTACAGCTGGGACGAATGGCGCGCCGACGTGGCGCCGCTCTGGGCCGGCGCGCCGGCCACCGCGCCCGAATACGAAGGGTTTTCCGTGCTGCTGCCCGCCGTCCTGCATGGGCTGGGCGCAGCCATCGTGCCGGTCTGCATGGTGCTGTCGCAATTGGAATCGGGCCAGCTGGTGCGGCCCCTGGGCGAATCGGTCGAGGGCCGTTACGGCTATTACCTGATGCAGCCCCGGCCCAACGTGGGCGGCGCCTATGCCGACGCGTTCTGCGATTGGGTGGTGGAGCGGGCCGCGGCATTCAATGCCCAGGTGGGGGCGTACCTGGCGCGCTGAACGGGCGGCGATTGCGGTATTCCACTGTGGAATGCCCCATGCGCATACGTCCTTTGCGCGGGCGGGCCGCCAGCCCCCAGAATGGCCGAACCCTAGAGACCTACCGGTTCGACCCACACCATGAACACGTCCAAGTTTTCGTGCATTGCCCGTCTCCTGCCCGCGCTGGCCGTCGCCGCGCTCTTTGCCGGCGCGCCGGCGCGGGCCGAGTATCCCGATAAGCCGGTCCGGGTGATCGTGCCGTACGCCACGGGCGGCAGTTCGGACGTGATCGCGCGCGGCATCAGCGATCAGCTGAGCGCGGCGCTGGGCCAGCCCGTCGTGGTGGAGAACCGGGCGGGCGCAGGCTCGATGATCGGCACCGCCTACGTGGCGGGCGAAGCGGCCGACGGCTACACACTGCTGCTGGCCGACGTGCCGTTCACCATCGTGCCCGCCCTGTATGGCGACCGCGTCAAATACGACGCCCGGAAAGACTTCGCGCCGATCTCGCTGCTGGGCCTCTCGCCCATGTACCTGTTCGTCAATCCCCGCTTCGAAGGCAAGACCGTGCCGGCGCTGATCGCGGCCGCCAAGGACAAGCCCGCGTCCATTTCCATCGGTTCCGGCGGCAACGGGTCGCTGACGCACCTGATGGCCGAATTGTTCATGCTGAACACGGACGTCAAGCTGGTGCACATTCCCTACAAGGGCGCGTCGGCCTCCGTCAACGACCTGGCCGGCGGCCAGATCCAGGTGAGCTTCACCACCATGCCGACGGCCGCGGCGCTCTACCAGGGCGGCAAGATCGCGCCGATCGCGGTGTCTTCGCCGACGCGCGAGGCGGCCACCCCGGATGTGCCGACTTTCGAGGAGCTGGGCCTGCCCAGGCTGACGGTGCAAAGCTGGTGGGGCCTGATGGCGCCGGCGGGCACGCCCAAGCCGGTGCTGGACAAGCTGGAAGGCGCGATGAAGACGGTGATGCAGTCGGCGCCGGTCAAGCAGCGGCTGGGCAGCGTCGGCGTGGCCGCGCCGCCCGACGCGAGCGCCGCAGCGCTGACCCGCTTGCTGAATACGGACTTCGACCGCTGGCAGGACGTGGTCAAGCGCGCCGGCATCAAGTTCGAGTAGGGCGCGGCCGCCGGCGTTCGCCGGCTTCCCTCAACGCGGCCGCCGCCGTTCCCCCGAACGCCGGCGCCGGAACACGAGATATCAACGATGGAACCCTGGCTTCATGCCGCCGCCCACGACGCGGCGCTGATGAGTGATTTCGAAACGGTCTGCGGCTTCGGCGGACGCATGTCCGGCAGCGGGCAGGACGATGCCGCCATGGCATGGGCGCTGGAGCGCGCCGGCCGGGTGACGCCCGCCGTCCAGGTGCTGTCCGTGCCCTACGACGGCTGGCGTTGCGACGAGGCCGGCCTGGAACTGCTGGGCGCGGAACGCCAGGCGCTGGCCTGCCGCCCTTTGCTGCGTTCGGCATCCACGCCCGCCGAGGGGCTGGAGCTGGACGTGGTGGACGCGGGCCGCGGCCGGCCGGAAGACTTCGCGCGGCTGGGCGAGGCCGCGCGCGGCCGCGCCGTGCTGGTGCGCCACGAATATCCGTTCACCGGCGATCACGTGCATCGGCGCCGCAAATACGACATGGCCGTGGAGGCGGGCGCGGCGGCGTTCCTCATCGCCAACAACGTGCCGGGCCAGGGCGTGCTGTCCGGGTCGTCGGGCAGGGCGCGGGGCGGCGCCGGCATCCCCGCCGCGTACATCGACCACGAAGGCGGCGCCGCGCTGGCGGCGGCCTGCGCCGCCGGGACGGCGCGGGTGCGCATGCGGGTGCGAGGCGTAGAGATCGATGAAGCGCGGGCCAGCGTCGGCATCGCCGAGATCGCCGGCGGGCGCGACGGCGTCATCGTCATCAGCGCCCACATGGACGGGCACGACCTGGGCGTGAGCGCGCTGGACAACGGCACCGGCGTGGCGACGGCCTTGGCCGCCTTCCGGGCCCTGTCGGCGCGCGTCGGACCGGACACGCCCAGCCTGCGGCTGTGTTTTTTCTGCGCCGAGGAATGGGCCTTGACCGGTTCGGCGCGTTACCTGGCGGACCTCGCGCCCGAGCAGCGGGCGCGCATCAAGTTCGACATCAATCTCGACACGGTGGCCGGCGATACCGCCCTGACCGCGCTGATCAGCGATTTTCCAGCGCTGGCGCCGGTGGTGGGGGCGGCCGCCGCCGCCAGCGGCGTACCGGTGGATACCTGGCTGCCCTTGATGCCGAATTCCGACCACGCCAACTTCGCGCGTCACGGGATCCCGGCCCTGCGCCTGCTGGCCGGCTTCGGCAAGCCGGCATCGCGGGTCAACAACATTCTGTCGGCGGGCGACGTGCCCGGCATCATCGAGGAAGCCGAACTGCGCCAGGCCGTGGCGGTCACCTGCGCCCTGGCGGACGTCGCGTTGCGGATGAGCGACGCGCAGCTCGACGCGCTGGCGTCGAGGTAGGCGCGCGCCGCTACGCTCAATACTGGCCGCCGTTCATGGCCACGTTGCTGCCGGTCATGAAGCCCGCCAGCTCGCTGCAGATGAACACGACGAGGGCGGCGATCTCCTCCGGCCTGCCCAGGCGGCCGACGGGGATCTGCGGCAGGACCTTGTCGCGCAGCACGTCGGGCGCGACGGCCGCCACCATGGGCGAATCCAGGTAGCCGGGCGACACCGTGTTGACGGTGACGCCCTTGCGCGCGACCTCCAGCGCGAGCGACTTGGTGAACCCGTGGATGCCGGCCTTGGCCGCCGCGTAGTTGGTCTGGCCGAACGCGCCCTTGAAGCCGTTGACCGAAGAGATGTTGACGATGCGGCCCCAGCCGCGCTCCACCATGCCGTCCAGCAAGGGCTGGGTCATGTTGAACATGGAATCCAGGTTGGTGCGCAGCACGGTGTTCCAGTCGTCGAATGGCATCTTCCGGAGGCTGGCGTCGCGCGTGACGCCGGCGTTGTTCACCAGGATGTCGATCGCGTGCCCGTCGGCGGCCAGGGTCGCGGCCAATTGCCGGCAGGACTCGTGGTCGGCCACGTCCACCGGATACGCCAGGAACTCGCGCCCGGCGGCGCGCTGCGTGTCCAGCCAGGCTTCTATCGACGCGTTGCGGCGGTGGCAGGTCAGGATGACTTTGTGGCCGGCGTCGTGCAGCGCGTGGGCCATGGCCTGGCCCAGCGCGCCTGCTCCGCCGGTGACCAGCGCGGTGCGTTTAGCTTCCATGCCGGTCTCCCCGGGCTTGCAGCGACCGGGCCGTCGCGGCCATCTGTTCGGCCGCGGCCGTCCAGGCGTTCGCGGCGGGATGGGTGGCCAGGCCGTTGCAGGCGCAGGCGCTGTCGCGGCACCAGGTGTTCGCGGCTTCGGCCAGCCCCACGGCGAGCGTGGCCTGTTCCGACAGGGCGGCATGCATGACGGCCTCGGCGGTGGTCAGGCGCGCCTGCCATTGGCGCCGCGCGGCCTCGCCGAGGGCGGGCGCCAGGCTTTTCCAGCTTGGGGTTTCCGGCAGCGGCGCGAACGCGCTCTGCCAGAGCGTGGCCTGTTCGCCCCAGATCTGCTGCCCCAGCTGGGCCCAGCGGGCCTGGCTTTCCTGGGCCAGCGACGTCAGGCGCTGGCAATAGGCGAGATTGGCGCCCAGCAGGGAGCCCGGGTCGGCGGGGGGACTCTTGGGAATCGCTGTGGTTTGTTTCATGATCCTTCCTTGCAATGTTGCGTGAAAAGGAGGGCCTGCTTGCAGGCGGGCTGCTATTTCTCCAACACGTAGGTGCCGGGAGCGGGGCCCAGCACCGGGAGATTGCGGCGCGGCGCGCCCATGGCGGGCGGCTTGACGTCGGCGGGGCCGGAATGGCTGTCCAGCCATTCCACCCAGGCGGGCCACCACGAGCCTTCCTGCTGCGGAACTTCCGCCAGCCAGTCGTCGGCGGTGAGGCTGGCGTGGTTCGCCGCGCGGCACAGGATGCGGTAGGCGCGGCGCGGGTGGCCGGGCTCGCTCACGATGCCGGCGTTGTGGCCGCCGGTGGTCAGCACGAAGGTCAGGGGCGCCGGACTGAGGTAATGCAGCTTGTAGACCGAGCGCCAGGGCGCGACGTGGTCGGTCTCGGTGCTGACCGAGAAAATGGGCAGGCGCAGGTCGCCGAGCATGACGGGCCGGCCGCCGACTTCGTAGCGGTTCTGGGCGAGGTCGTTGTCCAGGAAGAGGCGGCGCAGATACTGCCCGTGCATGCGCGCGGGCATGCGCGTGGCGTCGGCGTTCCAGGCCATCAGGTCGGACATGGGGCGGCGCTGCCCCAGCAGGTAATCGTTGACCATGCGCGACCACAGCAGGTCGTAGGAGCGCAGCATCTGGAACGCGCCCGCCATCTGGCCGGCGCGCAGGTAGCCGGTGCGCGCCATTTGCGCTTCCAGCATGCTGACCTGGCTTTCGTCGATGAACAGGCCCAGCTCGCCGGGTTCGCTGAAGTCCGTCTGGGCGGTGAAGAGCGACAGGCTGGCGAGGCGGTGGTCGCCGTCGCGCGCCATGGCGGCCGCGGCGATGGCCAGCAGCGTGCCGCCCAGGCAATAGCCGGTGGCATGCACGCGGCGGCGCGGCAGGATCGTCTCCACCGCGTCCAGCGCGGCGGCGATGCCCAGCTCCAGATAGTCGTCCATGCCCAGGTCGCGGTAGGACGCGTCGGGGTTCTTCCACGAGACGCAGAACACCGTGTAGCCCTGGCCGACCAGGTAGCGGATGAGCGAGTTGTGCGGCGAGAGATCCAGGATGTAGTACTTCATGATCCAGGCCGGCACCACCAGGACGGGCTCGGGGTGGACGGAGCCGGTCGCGGGCTCGTATTGCAGCAATTCGATCAGGCGGTTGCGGAACACCACCTTGCCCGGCGTGACGGCGACTTCCTTGCCCGGGCGGAAATGCTCGGCGCCCGCCGGCGGCTGGCCGCCCAGTTCGCGCATCGCGTCCTCGGCGGCGTTGCGCGCCCCGCGCACGAGATTGGCGCCGCCTTCCTGCCAGGTCTGGCGGATGACCACGGGATTGGTCAGCATCGCGTTGCCCGGCGACAGCACGTCCAGCCATTGCCGCGCGGCGAAGGCCGCCACCTGGGCATGGTGCGGATCCACGCCGGGCACGTCGCTGGTGGCGGCGTCCCACCATTGCTGCGCCAGCTCGAATTGCTGGCGGTAGAGGTTGAAGGGCCAGCGGCCCCAGGCGGGATCGGCGAAGCGCCGGTCCGCGGGGGGAGCGGCGGAGGCCGCGTCGCCCGCGACGAGGCGGGCCAGCAGATATTGTCCCAGCAGGCCGGCCTGGTGCAGCGCCAATTCGGTCAGGGCGAGGCGCTTGCCGGGGGCGTTGGCGAGGTGGGCGGCCCAGTCCGTCCAGGCCAGCAGGCCGGCGGCGGGCGACAAAGAGGCCGTCCAGCGCGCCAGCGCCGCCTTGGCCGCCGTGTCCAGGGCCTGGGCGGTCTTGTCGGGTGGGGGTGTTGCGCGACGCTTGCTCATCTGTCTGCCACCTTTCCATGGCGGCGCGCGGGGCGCCGCTCGATAAGCATGGTTAGCTCGATAGGGCCGGAGAGGCGAGCGGTTTTCCGGCCGCCCGCCTGACCATTATCGGTCAAAGCGGCCGGGCCATCCTGACGGATATCAAATCCAGGCCGATCGCGGGTCGGCCGGCGGGCGGGGCGAGGCGGCCCCGGGGGCCTGTCGCGCAGCGTTCAGCCCCAGCCCAGCGCCAGGTCGTCGAAGAGGAAGTCGCCGCCCATCTGGCCGCCCTTGAGCATCAGTTCCATGCCGTCGATGAGCGGGTCGTCGCTGCGGGCGACGCTGACGGTGACGCCGGGCGAGAGCACGCAGCGGAAGGCCAGGCCCCACAGGCCGAGCGCCAGCGTGGCCTGGCTGGAGGTGTCGCCGCCGGCGATGCCGACCCGGCCGAGCCGGGCGCCGGCCTGGCCGGCGCCCCGCACGATGGCGGCCGCGAGCTGCGCCGTGGCGCGGGCCGTGGCCGCGGTGTGCTGCGTGCCGGGCGCTTGCGCGGGCCTGTCGGTATGCACCAGCACGTTCTTGCCCTGGGTCAGCTGGGCCACGGCCTGCCGCGCCTGTTCGGCCGCGTAGCCGGGTTCCGAGAGCAGTCGCGCGACGCTCAGCGGCTGCCGGGCGTACCGTTGGCAGGCGGCGATCTGCCGCGCGGTGACGGGCGACAGGCTGCCTGCCATCACCAGCACGGGACCGGCGGCCGCCGGCAGGGGCGCGGCGCCGAGATTCGTGCGCGGACCCGGCATGGCGCGGGCCAGCGCCTGCTGCACACTGCTCGGGCCCACGGCCAGCAGCGGCAGACAGGAGGCGGCGCGCCAGATCAGGCGCCCGATCACGGCAAGCTGTTCATCGTCGACCAGGTCCAGCAGCGCGGGGCCGTCGGTGGTGTCGAGGATTCGGTCGATCCACGCTTCCAGCAGGGGCGCATCGGCGGCCTGGCGCAGGCGCGGGTAATCCGTATGCGGCACCGAGCGGACGTCCGCCAGGCCTTGCGCGCCGAGGTGCAGGCGGAGGTCCGCCTCGTGCATGGGCGTGACGGGATGGGCGTTCATGACCGGATGGCGGTCGATGCGGTGGATCTCGGGAGCCGTGCCGGCGCGCGCGAACAGCTGGGCGAAGCTGCAATAGCGCCCGATGCTGGGCTGCCCGCCCACGATGGGCACGAAGGGATTGGGCATGTGGCGGCGCAGTTCGCGCACGGCGGCGCCGATGCTGCCCACGTGGGGCGCGCTGTCGAAGGTGGAGCAGCACTTGTAGTGCAGCACTCGGATGCCGGTGCCGGCCAGGAAACGGCCCACGCCGGCCAGTTCCGCCTGCATCTCCGTGGGCGCCATGCCGCGCGCCGCGCCCGCGATGCCGATGGCGTCCAGCGCGCCGGCGCGGCGCAGCTGCTGCGCCGTGGGCACGCCCAGGAACAGCAGGCTGCGCAGCCCCGCGCGGGACACCTCGGCCAGCGTGTCGGTGGCGCCGGTGAAATCGTCGCCGTACCAGGCCACCCGCGGCGCGGCGGGGCGGCGTTCGGCGTCGTTCATGCGCGGCTGCCGAAGAAGTCGATGGCGCGTTGCAGTTCGGGCGCCTGGCGCGCGCAGTCTTCCAGCGACTGACCGTCGCGCATGGCCTGCCAGGCCTGGCGGATGCTCAGCACGCCGGCGGCCGGGCCGTCCGGATGGGCCAGGATGCCGCCGCCGGACATGAACATCAGGTCGTCGCTGCGCACCGCGCGCCAGGTGGCGGGCACGGTGCCGGCCCATTGGCCGGACGAGAAGGCGGGCATGACGGCGTCGTCGATGCCGGGCGTGAGCGGCGCCAGGCAGTCGCGCGCCGAACCGATCACTTCGCGGTCGTCCTGCGAGAACTTGCCTTGCAGGCCGTGCACGTGCATGTGGTCCACGCCGGCCAGGCGCCACAGCGTCTGGTAGGCCTGGAAGCCCATGCCCAGCAGCGGATGGCGCGAGAGCGCGCCGTAGCCGTTGCGGTGGCCGTGCAGCGCCAACGGGGTGCTGCGGCGCAGGGTCTGGATGGCGGAGAAGCCGCAGTGGTTCAGGCTGGCCATCACGCAGGTGCCTTCCTCGCGCTCGATCAGCTCGGCATGGCGGCGCATGGCGTCGGTCTCGTCGCTGATGTTGAACGCCACCATGACCTGGCGGCCGGTGCGCTCGCGGTGGGCGCGCACGACCGCCATTACGGCGGCCACGCGTTGCGCCAGCGGCGCATGGGCCGGGTTGGCGCAGACCTCGTCGTCCTTGATGAAGTCGACGCCGGCCGCGCACAACTGGGCGACCAGGTGCGCCGTCTGTTCGGGCGACAAGCCGACGTTGGGCTTGATGATGGTGCCGACCAGCGGGCCGCTCGCCACGCCCGTCAGCTCGCGGGTGCCGGCGATGGCGGCCCGGGGCAGGTCGAACTGGGCGCGGTAGTTCGCGGGCAGCTCCAGGCTTTCCAGGCGCAGGCCGGTGGTCTCGCCCAGGTCGTACAGGTTTCCGCCCACCGTGGCCGCCAGCGTGGGCAGGTTGGCGCCGACGTTGGCGACGGGGAAGGCGATGCGCACGCGGGCTCGCCGGTACGAGGCGGGCATGCCGCCCGGCTGGCGCGCCAGCCAGGCGTTGGGCAGGCTGGGCGCGGCGACGGTTTCCAGCGTTTCGATCGATTCGATCCGCGCGCGGGCGCGGGCCCGCAGCTCATCGGTTTCGCCCTGCACGCGGGTGAAGGTGCCGCAGGATTGCTCGCCGGCCATGACTTCCGCGACCTGCGCGGGATCCATCGGGGTTTCGATCAGGTAGGTGGCGCTAAACGATTGGGAATTCATGGTGGCGGATGGCTGCGTGGGAAAGGGGCGCGTCAGAGCTTGCTCAGGTCGGGGAAGGGGCGGACGGGGTCCTTGCCGTCCCAGCCGCTGGCGCTGTCGCGGATCAGGTCGAACAGGCGGCCCTTGGGGCCGGCCACTTCGGACAGTTCGATCACGGTGCCGGGGTGGTATTCGGTGTCGAAGTAGATGAAGCGGCCCTTTTCGCCCACTTCGCCGCTCATCTTGGGCTTGAAGCCCTGCGCCAGCAGGCGTTCCAGGTCGGCGTCGTAGTCCTGGGTCCAGTAGGCCACGTGCTGCAGGCCGGTGCGTCCGGCTTGCAGGAAGTCGCGGTACATGGAGGGCACGTCGTTGCGCGTCTGGATCAGCTCGACCTGCACGAAGCCGGAATTGGCCAGGGCCACCGAGTTGTGGGGCTCGTGGCTGGCGCCGTCGTACTGGTAGTTCACGATGGGCACGCGCGGGTTGTAGTACCAGGGGCCCACGCCCAGCGTGGTGCTCCAGTAGTCCATGGCGGCTTCGATGTCGCGCACTACATAACCGAGTTGGCGGATTTCGCCCAGGAAACGACTCATGATGGATCTTTGCAGGAGTAGGGTTGGAGAGTGCGGGGAGCGCGCGGCCCGGATCCGGGCCGCGGGCCTCACAGGAAACCGATGGAGAACCAGGGGAAGGCGGCGACGACGATCAAGCCGACCAGCAGCGCGGCCACATAGCCCCAGATCGGGCCGATCCCTTCGTTGGGGTCGACGCGGCTGATGGCGCAGGCGCCGTAGTAGCCCACGCCGAAGGGCGGCGCGAACAGGCCGATGCCCATCGCGAAGATCACGACCATGGCGTAATGGACTTCGTGCACGCCGGCCTGGACGGCGATCGGGAACAGCAGCGGGCCGAACAGCACGATGGCGGGGATGCCTTCCAGCACGCTGCCCAGGATGATGAAGGCCACGATGGAGACCGCCAGGAACCCATAGGCCCCGCCGGGCATGCCGCCCATCATCCGGGCCAGGTCGCCCGAGAATCCCGATTGCGTCAGCGCCCAGGCCATGGCCGTGGCGCAGCCCACGATCAGCATGATGGCGCCCGACAGCGAGGCGGTCTCGATCAGCATGGGCTTGAGCCGCGCCCAGTCGAAGCGCCGGTAGATCAGCAGGCCCACGACGGCCGAATACACGATGCCGATGGTGGAGACTTCGGTGGCCGTCGCCACGCCTTCGACGACCGCGGCGCGGATCACGAAGGGCAGGGCCACTGCGGGGAGCGCGATGACGAAGTAGCGGCCGATCTCCTTGGCCGTGAAGCGCTGGGCCAGGCTCAGGTCTTCCTTGCGGTAGCGCCACCACACCACCGAGCACAGCGCCAGGCCCAGCACCACGGCCGGCAGCAGGCCGCCGGTGAAGAGGGCGGCGATGGACATGCCCGTCACCGAACCGATGGTGATCAGCACGATGGACGGCGGGATGGTTTCGGTCTGCGCGCCGGTGGCCGACAGCAGCGCCACCAGGTCGCCCGGCTTGGCGCCGCGCTTTTTCATCTCGGGGAACAGCACCGGCGCGATGGCCGCCATGTCGGCGATCTTGGACCCGGAAATGCCGGACACCAGGTACATGGCGCCGATCAGCACGTAGGACAGTCCGCCGCGCACGTGGCCCAGCAGGCTGGCCAGGAACTGGATCATGGCGCGCGCCATGCCCGTCATCTCGATGAGCGAGCCCAGAAAGATGAAGAGGGGCACGGCCAGCAGCATCAGGTGCGACATGCCTTCGTCCAGCCGGCCCACCATCACCACCATGGGGGTATTGGTGGTCAGCACCAGGTACGAGAACGTGGCCAGCGCGAACGAGAACGCGATGGGCACGCCGGCGAAGACCGTGGCCGCCACGATGCCGACGAAGAAGATCAGCAGGTTCAGCTTGCCCAGCGTGGAGAAGAGCGGCTGCGCCAGCCAGAAGAGCGCCACCACGGCCGCGGCGCCCGCCAGCGCCGCCAGCATCTGGGGCAGGGTCTGGGTGCGCGCCAGCCGCAGCAGGGCCACGACGGCCATCAACCCCATGCCGACGGGGATGGCGGAGGCGCGCCAGGCGTTGCTCAGTTCCAGCGCGGGCGTGATGATGAAATGCTCTTCATGCGCGTACTCGACGGCCGGCAGCAGGATGAGCGCCAGGAACGCGAGCGAGGCGGCCAGGGCCGCCGTTTCCAGCTGCGCGCGGCGCGCGGGGCTCACGTTGTTGACCAGCGCCGTCATGCGCATGTGCTCGCCGCGGCGCAGCGCGACGACCGCGCCCAGCATGGACAGCCACAGGAACAGGATGGAGGCGAGCTCGTCGGACCAGACCAGGGGGCTGTGGAACGCGTAGCGCGCCACCACGCCGGCGAACAGCACCGCGATCTCGACCAGCACGATGGCCGCGGCCGCGTGTTCGACCACGCAGCCCAGCAGCCCGTCTAGCGCGCCGGCGGCCCGGCGCAAGGGGTGGGCCGGCAGCAGGGGCGGCGCGGCGTGCGGAGCGGACAGGGAGGACATGGCGCGACCTCAGGCCAGCTTGCCGACGGCCTGCTCCAGCAGGGTCCAGGCCTCGTTGCCGAAGCGGCCCTGCCATTCCTTGTAGAAGCCGGCGCCGCGCAACTGCTCGCGGAAGCTGTCGGCCGAGGGCTGGTTGAAGAGCAGGCCCTTGCCCTCCAGGTCCGACTGGACCGAGGCGTTGAGCTTCTTGATGTCTTCGCGCTGCGCCAGGCCGGCCTCGTTGATGCCGCGGGCCACCACCGTCTTCAGGTCTTCCGGCAGGCCCTCCCACATGCGGCCGTTGGCGATGAACCAGTAGCCGTCCCAGATGTGGTTGGTGAGCGAGCAGTATTTCTGCACTTCGTACAGCTTGGCCACCTGGATGATGGGCAGCGGATTTTCCTGCGCGTCCACGACCTTGGTCTGGAGCGACGAATAGACCTCGCTGAACTGCAGGCTGGCCGGCGCCGCGCCCAGGCCCTTGAACATGGAGATGGGCAGCGAGCTCACCGGCACGCGGATCTTCAGGCCTTCCATGTCGGCCGCCGTCTTGACGGGCGCCTTGCTGCTGGTGGTCTGGCGAAAGCCGTTGTCCCACATTTTCTCGAAGGCGTAGAGGCGGCGCTGCGCGATCGCGGCGCGCACGTGCGCGCCCAGCGCGCCGTCCATGGCGCTCCACACCTGGTTGTAGTCCTTGAAGGCGAAGCCGACGGCATTGATGGCCGCGACCGGCACCAGCGTCGCGATCACCAGCGCCGAGGGCGTGAAGAAATCGATGCCGCCCGAGCGCACCTGGGCCAGCATGTCCGTGTCCCCGCCCAGCTGGTTGTTGGGGAAGATCTTGATGTCGACGCGGCCGTTGCTTTCCTTGAGGATGCGCTGCGCGGCTTCCTCGGCGCGGATGTTCAGCGGATGGGTGACGGGCAGGTTGTTGCCGTACTTGAGCGTGTAGTCGGCCGCGCGGGCGATCAGCGGGAAGCCGCTGGCGAAGGCTAGGGCGGGAACCGCGCCAAGGCGGCGCAGGGCACTGCGGCGTGTCAGCAGCTTCATGGTTGTCTCCATAATCGTGGTTATGATGTCTTTTGATGTGCCACAAAAGCGCCAATCCCATGCGGCAGACTGGACAATAGTGAAGAGGCGCTATCATCGTCAAACTTCTTTCATGATGGTTTTTGATGTGAATCGAACTCCTTCCGAACGCAAGCTGGCGCGCCTGGCGGACGTGGCGGCGCGCGCGGGCGTTTCCACCGCCACCGCCGACCGCGTGCTGAACCGCCGTCCCGGGGTACGGGCCAGCACCGCGCAGAAAGTCTTCAAGGCCGCCCTCGAACTGGATTACCTGCCCGAGCAGGACATCCGTTTCGCCGCCGCGCCGGAGCCGATGCGCCTGGTGTTTCTGCTGCCGCGCGGCAGCAACCGCTACCTGCGCATGCTGGGCGATACCGTCAGCTATGCGCAGGAACACTTCGCGCCGCTCAACGCCAAGTGCCAGGTCGATTACGTCGAGAGCTTCAACCCCGACGCGCTGGCCGAGGCGTTGGCCAAGCACGGCAAGCGGGCGGACGGCATCGCGTTCATGGCGCTGGAACATCCGACGGTGCGCGAAGCGGTCGACGCGCTCGCGCAGCGGGGCGTGCCGACGGTGACGCTGATTTCCGACATCGCCAACAGCGCGCGCGCGGCCTACGTGGGCCTGGACAACCGCGCCGCCGGCCGCACCGCGGGGTATCTGATCGCGCGCTTCATCGGTTCGCGCGCGGCGCACGTGGCGCTGATCGCCGGGTCGCGCCATTACCGGGCGCACGAAGAGCGCGAGGGCGGCTTTTTGCAGCTGTACGCGGAACAGTTCCAGGCGATGCAGGTGGTGGACTTGCGGGAAGGCTACGACGACGCGCAGAGGAACTACGAACAGACGCGCCAATTGCTGGAGCAGTATCCGCAACTGGCCGGCATCTACAACATCGGCGGCGCGTCGGACGGCGTGGCGCGGGCGTTGAAAGAGGCGGGCCTGCAGCACCGGGTGGTGTTCATCGGCCACGGCCTGACGCCCGACACGCGCTCGCTGCTGATCGACGGCACCATGGACGCGGTCATCACGCAAAGCCCGATGGAGGCGCTGATGAGCTGCGTGCGCATTTTCTGCAATCTGCGCGACAAGCGCAGCCCCATGAACGGGGTGGAGCTCGCCCGCAGCCAGGTGATCTTCCGCGAAAACCTGCCGTGATTCCAGCAGGGCGCCCGCGGGATAGGGAGCCCGCACCGGTGCATGGGCACGGGCGTATGATTTCGCGTATGGGCGCTGTCCCATCCGGGCACTGGCCGGCGGGCCGCTGCCTGTTCCTTCCTAGGGTTGCGTAACAGCGGCCGTCCGGGCCGAGCACCGGGCGACCGCGGGGGCGTCGCGCCATGGATCACTTCCTGCCTGCCTTCCGCCTGGATGGCCCGGGCCCGCGGAGGGCTTGGATCTCGGCCCGGTTACCGGCGGGTGACCACGATTTCGAGATACTCGCTGGGCACCACCATCGCGGCATCGCCAGAGCGGTTGAACCGTTCGATCTGTGCCATCAGATCGCCGGTCAGCGCCGCCTGCGCCGCCGGCTCCAGCGCGCCGAACGCCTTGAGCAGCGGGCCGTAGTAGGTCTTGAAGACCTCCAGCCAGTGCTCGGGAGAGCGATAGCGGAACACGAAATCGCGCGATTCGGTCTTGATCGAAGACGCGTGCGCCCCGAACATCTCCTCGATGCGCGCCCGTGTGCCCCACAGCGCGGGCGACTTGATCCCGGCGGGCGGCGGCAGGTGCTTGCCGATGGTCTTGAACACGTGGCCGATGAAGCCGTCCGGCGTCCAGTTGGCCAGGCCGATCTTGCCGCCCGGCCGGCACACGCGCATCAGTTCGGCGGCCGCCTTGTCCTGGTCGGGCGTGAACATTACCCCGAAGGTCGAGACGACGGCGTCGAACCCGCCGTCCGGGAACGGCAGCGCTTCGGCGTCGGCTTCCTGGAACTCGATCTTCAGCCGCTCCGCGGCGGCGCGCTCGCGGGCGCGCCCGAGCAGCGCGGGCACGTAGTCGGTCGAGACGACGTCGCACCAGCGGCGCGCGGCGGCCAGCGAGGCATTGCCGTTGCCGGCGGCGACGTCGAGCACCTTCTGCCCGGCGCGGACATCGAGGGATTCGCACAACTGTTCGCCCACGATCTGCAGTGTCGTGCCGACGACGGCGTAGTCTCCGGAAGACCAGGTGCCCTGTTGGCGGGCCTTCAGGGCGGCCAGGTCGGGCTGCGGCGCGGATTCGCGCGCCGGGCTGCTGGCGAGGGTGGATATGGACATGGTTTGTCTCCATTCGGGGTATCGCAACCGGCGCCGCGCGGGCATGCGCGCGCCGTGCTCCCCGGAATCCACGATAGGCACCCCCCATGGAGGCGAGCGTGGTAGCCCGCGTGGAATCCGCCGAGCCGGACCGCTCCGTCCCCGAGGCGGTCGTCGAACTGCGCATGCTGGGGCCGCTGACGATCCGCCGGGCGGGAGCCGCCGTGGCGCTGCCGCCTTCGCGCAAGCTGCGGGCGCTCATCGCCTACCTGGCGCTCGCGCCGCGGGCGGTCATGCGCGCCCATCTCTGCGAATTGCTGTGGGACGTCCCGAACGATCCCCGCGGCGAGCTGCGCTGGTGCCTGAGCAAGGCCAGGGCCCTGCTCGACGAGCCCGGCCGGCGCAGGATAGAGACGGCGCAGGACACGGTGCGGCTGGCCTTGGGCGATTGCCGCGTCGACGTCATCGAGATCGAGCGGGCGATGCAGCACGGCATCGACACGCTGGATGCGCAGCGGCTGCGCGCGCTCGCCGCCCTGTTCACGGGCGACTTCCTGGAAGGGCTGGAGATCGACCGCAACCCGTTCTTCAACAACTGGCTGACGGCGCAGCGGCGGCGCCTGAGGGCCTGCCAGGTCGCGGTGCTGGAACACCTGGCGGCACGGCTTGCGGCCGGCTCCGGGGAAAGCTTCGCCTGCCTGGACAAGTGGCTGCAGCTGGCCCCGTTCGACCGGCACGCGCATGAGCTGATGCTGGATTCGCTGGCGCATCGCGGCCAATGGCGCGAAGGCCAGGAGCATCTGGCCGCGGCGGTGCGGGCCTTCGAGGCCGAAGGGCTGGACTGGCGGCCGCTGCGCGAGGCGTGGCGGGAGGCGAAGGCCCGCCGGGCGGGCGGCGTGGCTGGCGCGGCCGGCCCGGCCGGTCCGGGGACGCCGGCCGAGGAAGCGGCGCCGCGGCCCGGATCGCCCGACAGCGCGCCGGGCCGGGCCGGCCGCGCGTCGATCGCGGTGATGCCGTTCGTGGACGGGGCCGCGCAGCGCGGCGTGCGCGGCGGGCTGGCGGACGGCCTGGCCTACGACATCATCACGCGGCTGGCGAAGCTGCGCAGCCTGTTCGTCATCGCGCAGGGCACCGTGTTCGCGCTCGACCAGCGCAGCGTGGGCCCGGAAGAGGCCGGCCGGACGCTGAACGTGGACTACGTCGTCAGCGGCACGCTGCGCCGCCAGGACAAGCGCCTCGCCGTGTCCGTCGAACTGGTCGAATCGCGCACCGCGCGCATCGTGTGGGCGGACGTCTTCGACCACAAGCTGGACGACGCCTTTCTCGCGCTGGACGAGATCGGCGATCGGATCGTCGCCTCCATCGAGAGCGAGGTCGAAGCCGCCGAGTGCAAGCTGGCCATCCTGCGGCCGCCGAATTCGCTGGACGCGTGGCAGGCCCATCACCGCGGCCTGTGGCATATGTACCGGTTCAACCGCGAGGACAACCAGCGGGCGCGGCATTTTTTCGAGATGGCGGTGCGGCTCGATCCGACGTTTTCGCGGGCCTATGCCGGCCTGTCCTTCACCCATTGGCAGAACGCCTTCCAGCGCTGGGACGAGCGGGAGCCGGCGATCGAGCGGGCGCACGACGCCGCGGGGCGGGGCCTGGCCGCGGATGATCGCGATCCGGCCGCGCACTGGGCCATGGGCCGGGCGCTGTGGCTGCGCGGCCGCCAGGACCAATCGCTGACCGAATTGCAGCGCGCCGTGGACCTGAGCCCGAACTTCGCGCTGGCGCATTACACGCTCGGGTTCGTCAACTGCCAGTCGGGCGACGCCGAGGCGGCGATCGGCTCGTCCGACCATTCGCGCCGGCTGAGTCCCTTCGACCCGCTGCTGTTCGGCATGCTGGCCGTCCGGGCGATCGCGCTGGTTCGCCTGGGCCGGCTCGACGAAGCCGCCGACTGGGCCGTGCAGGCGGCGGCCCGCGTCAATGCCCACGTGCATATCCTGGCGATCGCCGCCTGCTGCCTTGCCATGATCGGGAGGGTCCAGGAGGCGTCCGAGCTCTTGGCCTCGATCCACAAGACGGTGCCGTCCTATCGCATCGAGGATTTCCTGGCGGCGTTCCACCTCAGCCCGGAGGCCGAGGCCCTGTTCCGGGATGGCGCCCGGCGCATCGGGCTGGGTTGAGGCGCCGGGCGGGCGCTCAGCCCTCGCCCAGCTGTTCGACGATCCGCCGCGCGGCTTCCGCCAGCGACAGTCCGCCGTCCATCGCGGCGCGTTGCAGCCGCTCGTGCGCGGCCGGCTCGGCGAGGCCGTAGCGGCTGATCAGCAGCAGCTTGGCGCGGTCGATGCGCTTGCTTTCGTCCAGCGCGCCGCGCACGCTGCTCAGGGCGTCGTCGGCGCGCTGCATGCGCAGAGCCTGCTCGCGCATCATGTCCAGGATCGAACGCTCCAGTTCCTTGCCCACGCCGTCCTGGGGGGGCGCGTCCAGGATCCGGCTCTGCACGCTGAAGACCAGGCTGGGCGCGCGGCCGCTGGCGTGGTCGGCGTAGCGGCTGAGCAGCAGGCGGCGGTCGTCCAGTTCCTGGCGGGTTTCGGCGATGCGCCGGGCGCAGTGCTGCGCCAGGTCATGGGCCAGCCGGGTTTCCACGTCGCGCATGGCGTCGATGCGCGCGGTGCAGAGGTCGAACCACAGGCCGGCCAGGCTGCCGTCGACGCGCTGCGTGTCCGAGGTGCGCTGCGCCATGTCGCGCATGCGCTGGACCTGCGGGTCGTGCTGGCGGGCCTGCTCCCAGCATTGCAGGGGCGCGTCCTGCGCGTATTGCGCGAAGCTGTCGAAGCTGCGCGCCTGGTTGGCGGCCAGGCCCAGCATGCGGGCTTTCTGCTCGTCGCTGAACCAGCCGGCCGTAAAACCCATGACGCCGCAGGCGCGTTCCTGGCCGCTCAGCTCCTTGCCCTGCATGAAGTTCAGCAGCGCCACCAGATTGCGGGTGACGCCGGCGTCGAGCGCGGAGTCGGCGGCTTCGACGACCACGGCAAGCAGGCTGGCGATCACCAGCGTGAAACGCGAGTCGGCCTCGTGCGCCGGCACGCGCCGGTCGCGCACCTGACGGCGAAGGCGTGGCAGTTCGTCCAGCCGGAACAGGGCATAGGCGATGCAATTGAGCAGGCGGGCACGGCCGGCGCCCGCCGCGGCGCCGGTCTCCAGCCCGTCCAGGAAAGCGCGCGCGTCGGCCTCGACGGCGCCGGCCTCGTCGCTCAGACCGGCCAGCGCGGGCAGCAGGCGCTCGTCGTCGCCGCACAGCGTCAGGTTGGAATAGCCGCGTTCCTTTTGCAGCGCATGCACCAGCGCGCTGATCTTCAGCACCAGTTCACAGGTGCCGGCCAGGGCTTCCAGGCCATGGAGCTCGCTGCGGCGCGCGGCCAGCAGGAAGCGCAGCGGAGGCGGCATGTGGCGTTCGGCCATGGCGTGCCCTTGCGCGGGAAGTCAGGCCAGCCGGCGCAGCGGCGGGGCCGCCTCGGCGGGCGCGTCGGCGATGCCGAGCACGCGGCACGCGGCGACCTGGCCGATCACGAGGACGGCGGGGCTGCGAAGCTGGAAGGCCTCCGCGTCCCGCGCCATGTCGGCCAGCGTGGACGGGCACAGGCGCTGGCCGGGCAGGGAGGCGCGCTCGATCATCGCGACGGGAGTGTCGGCGGCCATGCCCGCCGCCAGCAGTTGGCTGCTCATGTCGTTCACCTTCGCCACTCCCATGTAGACCACCAGCGTCGTGCCGCTGCGCGCCAGCCCGGACCAGTCCGGCGTGCTGCCGTCCTGGGAATGGGCGGTGATCAGTGTAACGCCCTGGGCCAGGCCGCGCTGCGTCAGCGGGATGCCGCTGGCGCTTGCCGCGGCTAGCCCGGCGGTGATGCCGTTGACGATTTCACAGGCCACGCCGCGGTCGCTGAGCCACTGCGCTTCTTCGCCGCCGCGGCCGAAGATGCAGGGGTCGCCGCCTTTCAGGCGCGCCACGCGCAGCCCCTGGCGGGCATAGCGCAGCATCAGGCGCTGGATGAAGTCCTGCGGCGTGGAGCGGCAGCCGCCGCGCTTGCCCACGCGCACGATGCGGGCCTGGGGGCAGTATTGCAGGACTTGCGGATCGACCAGGTCGTCGACCAGGACCACGTCGGCCCGGGCCAGCGCCTTGACCGCCTTGAGGGTCAGCAGCTCCGGGTCTCCCGGACCCGCGCCGATCAGCCACACAGTAGGGTTCATGGCAGGCATTCCGTATCGGTTCAGAGTTTGAAGGACAGGACCGCGATCACGATGGCCAGGAGCAGGCTCAGCCCTTTCCAGAAGGCCACGGGGTTGCGTTCCAGCAAGGGCAGGCGTTCGCTCCCGCGGGCGGCTTCGGCGGGATGGCGCAGCGCGTGGGTGAATTCGGACAGCTCGGGCGTGCGGGCCCGCGGATCCGGATGCAGGGCGCGGCTGAGCACGTTGTCGACCCAGGCCGGGATCTCGCGCTCCCGGTCCAGGACCGAGACATAGTTCAGCCGCAGCTGCGCGGCGCGGCTGCGGGCGCGGGCCACGTCGGCGCCGTAGGGCAGCCGGCCCGACAGCATCTGGTAGAGCATCGCGGCCAGGGAATAGAGGTCCGACCGCGGCGTGCCGGCCTCGCCCAGGAAGTACTCGGGCGCGGCGTACTGGGCGGTGCCCAGCATGGGCGGCGCGCCGTCGTCGGTATGGGCGAGTTCTTCCATGCCGGCGGCCGTGGCGGACCCCAGGTCGATGATCTTGGCGGTGCCGTCCGCCGTGATGATGACGTTCTCCGGCCGCAGGTCCTGGTGCACGAGGTCCAGGCGGTGGAAGGCCTGCAGGCCGCGGGCGATCTGTTCGATGATCGCGATCGCGGGTTCCAGCGCCGGCCGGGGATGGGCCGCCATCCATTGCGCCAGGGTCTGGCCGGGGACGTACTCGCTGACGGTGTACAGGTAGCCGCGCCGGCCCGCGCGCGGCCAGGCCCGCGCCACGTGGCGGCTGTCGATGCGCCGGGCGACCCACTCTTCGGTCAGCAGCCGTTCCAGGTAGGCCGGGTCGTGCCGCAGGTCGAGCGAGGGGATCTTGATGACGGCCTGTCCGCCGCCGGCGAGGTCGCGGGCCAGGTAGACGTGGCTGCGGCTGCTGGCATGCAGCTCGTCGAGGATGAGGAAGCCCTCGAATTCCTGGCCAGCGGCCAGCAGCGGCGGGCAGGGCAGGTCGCGGCTGTAGCGGGCGATTTCGCCGGCCTGGCGCGAGGGCAGGGCGTCGACGCGCACGATCTGTATCGTGAGGTTGTCCTCGCTGCCCCGTTCCAGGGCCAGCCGCGCGAGCGCGCGGGCGGCGTCGTCCAGGGCGTGGGGGTGGGCGGCGACGGCGTCCGCCATGTCCTGCGCGCCGACGTGCTCGTGCACGCCGTCGGTCGCCAGCAGGAACACGTCGCCCGCTTCCAGGGGCTGGGTGTGGTAGTCGATCTCCAGGTGCGGCGCCAGCCCCAGCGCCCGGCCCAGGCAGCTCTTGCCGCGCGCGATCCAGACGCGGTGGTCTTCGGTCAGCTGTTCCACCGCGCCGTTGCGCAGGCGGTAGATGCGGGCGTCGCCGACGTGCAGGATGTGGGCGGTGGTGGACTTCAGCACCATGACCGTCATGGCGCAGACGTAGCCGCGGTCGCGGTCCGGGTCGTGGCGCTGGCGGGTCTGGGCATGCAGCCAGGCATTGGCCGCGCCCAGCACCTTCTGCGCCGACTTTCTCACCGACCAGGTCTCGGGCGTGCAGTAATAGTCTTCCAGGAAGCTCGCGACCGCGGTCTCGCTGGCGATGTGGCTGACGTTGCTGCTGCCGATGCCGTCGGCCAGCGCGACGGCGATGCCCTTGGCGCCCAGGAGCGGCTCGCCGGGCAGGCACAGGCCGTGGAAGTCCTGGTTGACGGCTTTTCTTCCCGGTTCCGTGTGCTGGCCCGCCGCCACCCTGAGGGTGGCGGGTTCGCTGCCGGCGCGCGCGTCCATGGCTGGCTGCTCCCGCGGTGCTTCAGTTGAAGCTGCGCTTGGGCGCGGTCTTCATGTGGGTGGTGTAGAGGGTCAGGCCGGTCAGCGACAGGCCGCCGATCAGGTTGCCCAGCACCACGGGGATCTCGTTCCAGACCATGTAGTCCATGATCGAGAAGTTGCCGCCCAGGATCAGCGCCGAGGGGAACAGGAACATGTTCACCACGGAGTGCTCGAATCCCATGGCGAAGAACAGCATGATGGGCATCCACATGGCGATCACCTTGCCGCTGACCGTGGTGGAGATCATGGCGCCGACGACGCCCAGCGACACCATCCAGTTGCACAGCACGCCGCGCACGAAGATCGTCAGCATGCCGCCCGCGCCGTATTCCTTGTAGCCCAGGGTGCGGTTCTCGCCGATGTGGGAAATGACCTCGCCGACCTTGCTGGGCGGCGTCGAGAACCCGTAGGTGAACACGATGGCCATCAGGAAGGCCACCGTCAGCGCGCCCAGGAAATTGCCCACGAAGATCACGCCCCAATGCCGCAGCACGCCCTTGAGCGTCACGCCGGGGCGGCGGTCCATGAGGGCCAGCGGCGTGAGGACGAACACGCCGGTCAGCAGGTCGAACCCCATCAGGTAGAGAATGCAGAAGCCGACCGGGAACAGCGCCGCGCCCAGGATGGGCGTGCCGGTCTGCACGGAGACGGTGACGGCGAATACCGCCGAGAGCGCCAGGATGGCGCCGGCCATGTAGGCGCGGATGAGCGCGTCGCGGGTGGCCATGTAGATCTTGGATTCGCCGGCATCCACCATCTTGGTGACGAATTCGGCAGGGACAATGTAGGACATGATGGCTTCCTGTTTCTGGAGGGATCGGGAACTGGGGGCCTGGGCCTCAGCGGATTTCCACCGCGTCGGCGTTGAGCCGCGCGCGCCAGGCGCGCAGCGGTTGGTCGGGGTACTGCACGCAGCTTCCGTCCGCCAGCCGGAAGTGCTGCTTGTAGAGCGGCGAGGCGACCACCAGCTCGCCGCCCAGGTGGCCGACGATGCCGCGGCCGATGACGTTGGCGCCGGAGCGCGGGTCGCGGTTCTCGATGGCGTAGACGTCGCCGTCCGCGGCTTGCGGCACGTAGAACAGCGCGATCTGCACCCCGTCGACCAGCGCCACCACGCCGGAGTTGGGGACCAGGTCCTGGCGGCGGCAGACGGGCCGCCAGGCTTTGGTGGGGTGGGCAAGGGTGTCCATCAGGCAATCTCCTCGGCAATGGGAATGACGCGGGCGGGCGCGGGCCGGGGCTGGCCGCGTTCCTGCACGAACTGGATGTCGGGGTCGGGGCCGCGGTCGTTGACGAAGGTGCGGAAGCGCTTGAGCTTTTCCGGATCGTTCAGCGCGTTGGCCCACTCGCATTCGTAGCGGTCCACCACCAGCTGCATCTGCGCCTCCAGTTCGGCGCACAGGCCCAGGCTGTCTTCCAGCACCACCTGCTTCAGGTAGTCCAGCCCGCCCTCCAGCGACTCGCGCCACACGGAGGTGCGCTGCAGCTTGTCGGCGGTGCGGATGTAGAACATCAGCAGGCGGTCGATGACGCGGATCAGCGTGGCGTCGTCCAGGTCGGTGGCGAACAGTTCGGCATGGCGCGGCCGCATGCCGCCGTTGCCGCAGACGTACAGGTTCCAGCCGTTCTCGGTGGCGATCACGCCGATGTCCTTGCTCTGCGCTTCCGCGCATTCGCGGGTGCAGCCGGAGACGGCGAACTTCAGCTTGTGCGGCGAGCGCAGGCCCTTGTAGCGGTGCTCGATGTCCAGCGCCATGCGGACGCTGTCCTGCACGCCGTAGCGGCACCAGGTGCTGCCCACGCAGGATTTCACCGTGCGCGTGGATTTGCCGTAGGCGTGGCCGGTCTCGAAGCCCGCGGCGATCAGTTCGCCCCAGATGCCGGGCAGTTCGTGCAGTTGCGCGCCGAACAGGTCGATGCGCTGGCCGCCCGTGATCTTGGTGTACAGGCCGTACTTCTTGGCGACGGCGCCGATGGCGATCAGCCCGTCGGGGGTGATTTCGCCGGCGGGAATGCGCGGCACCACCGAATAGGTGCCGTTCTTCTGCATATTGGCCATGAAGGTGTCGTTGGTGTCCTGCAGCGGCACCAGGGCGGGATCCTGGATGGGGCGGTTCCAGCAGGACGCGAGGATGGAGCCCACGGCCGGCTTGCAGATGTCGCAGCCCAGCTGGCCCCGGCCGTGGCTGGCCAGCAACTCGTCGAAGGTCTCGATGTTGCCGACGCGCACGATGGCGTACAGCTCCTGGCGGGTGTAGGCGAAGTGCTCGCACAGGCTCTTGTCGACCGCGATCCCGCGGGCGGCCAGTTCGTGCTCCACCACCTGCTTGAGCAGGCCGGCGCAGCCGCCGCAGCCCGAGGCCGCGCGGGTGCAGCTCTTGACGGCGGCCAGGTCCGCGCAGCCGCCGCCGATGGCGTCGTGGATGGCGCCCTTGCTGACGTTGTGGCAGGAACAGACGGTGGCCGAGGCGGGTAGCGCATCCACGCCCAGCAGCGGGGCGGCCTGCCCCTGGGGCAGGATCAGGCTGGCGGGATCGGCGGGGGGCGCGATGCCGTTCTGCACGTATTGCAGCAGTGTGTCGTAGTAGCTGTTGTCGCCGACCAGGACGGCGCCCAGCACGCGCTTGCCGTCGGCCGACACCACCAGGCGGCGGTAGCCGGCGCCGGCTTCGTCGATGTAGCGATAGCTGCGCGCGCCGGGCGTCGCGCCGTGCGCGTCGCCGATGGAGCCGACGTCCACGCCCAGCAGCTTGAGCTTGGTGGACAGGTCGGCGCCGGCGAAGGGTTGGGGCGCCTGGCCGCACAGCGCCGCCGCCGCGATGCGCGCCATCTGGTAGCCGGGCGCCACCAGGCCGAACACGCTGCCGTTCCAGGCCGCGCATTCGCCGATGGCGTAGATGTGCTCGTCGCTGCTGCGGCAGTAATCGTCCACCGCCACGCCGCCGCGCTCGGCCAGCGTCAGCCCGGCCTTGCGGGCCAGCGTCACTTGCGGCCGGATGCCGGCCGAGAACACGATCAGGTCGGTTTCCAGCGCGGCGCCTTCGGCGAAGCGCATGCGGTAGCGGTATTGCGTGCCGGGCCGGATGTCCTGCGTGGCGCGCGACAGGTGCACGCCCACCCCCAGCGATTCGATGCGGGCGCGCAACGCGGCGCCGCCGGCTTCGTCCAGCTGCACCGGCATCAGGCGCGGCGCGAATTCCACTACGTGCGCCTCCAGGTCCAGCGACTTCAGCGCGTTGGCCGCCTCCAGGCCCAGCAGCCCGCCGCCGACCACCACGCCGCGGCGGGCGCCGCGGGCGGCCTCGCGGATCAGGTCCAGGTCGTCCAGCGTGCGATACACGAGCCGCGACGTTCCTTCCGCGCCCGCGATCGGCGGTACGAAAGGATAGGATCCGGTGGCCAGGACCAGCTTGTCATAGGCCTGGCGGCCCAGCGGGGTGACGATCTCGCGGCGGTGCCGGTCGATCTCCAGGACGGCGGCGTCCAGGTGCAGCATCACGCCGTCCCGCTCGTAGAGCGCCGCGTCGCCCAGCGCCATCGAGTCGGCGTCGCGTCCGTTCAGGTATTCGGACAGGTGCACGCGGTCATAGGCGCGGCGGCTTTCCTGGCCGTACACATGGATGCGGTAGCGCTCCAGGGCGCCGAGGGCAACCAGCTGCTCGACGCAATGGTGGCCCACCATGCCGTTGCCGATGACGACGAGGGTCTGCAGGGAGTCGGATGTGGCCGATACGTTCATGGGATATCCCCGGGCTTGGATATTCAGGTTTCAGAAGACGAAAAGCGCCCTGGACCTTGCGGTCGGGGCGCCTTTGCCGGTATTGCTCAAGTTGTCTTGCCGGCCTTGCGGCCCGCATGCCAGACATCAAGCAAAGTCCGTGCCAGGAATTCCGCATGCGGCCGCCACGGGCCGAATGCCGGGACATGCCAGGGAGCGGGGGAGGGAACGGCCGCGCGGGCGGGCCGCGAGGCGGGCGGGGCCGCAAGGGCCGCTGCGTCAAGCCGGTGCATAGTCCTGTGCGCGCTGCACCCGTTTGGCGCAGCGCAGCAAACCCGCGCGGCGCGGGCTGCTAGCCGAACGCCGCCCGCACGGCGGAGAAGGCCGCGGCCACCAGCGGGTCGTCCCGACGGGAGGCCTGGGTAATGAAGGAAAGTTCCGCCTGGATCGACAGCTCCTTCACCAGCAGCAGGCCGCTGGCCTGGGATTCGCGCAGGGCGATGGAGTCGCGCGCCAGCGACAGGCCGACGCCGGAACGCACCAGGTCCAGCATCGACGATTCCTGGTCCACCTCCGCCACCGCGTTGGGCGCGATGCCCAGGGCGTCGAACCGGGCCGACAGCAGCCGGTGGTGCACGGAATCCGGCGGCGTCCAGATCCAGGGCAGCGCCGCGATCTCGGTCCAGCCCCGGCCGGCCACTTGCGCGCCCCAGCCCTTGGGGGCCACGACGCAATACGCGAAGGAGGCCAGCGGCAGCGCCTCCAGCCCGGCCGGGCCGCCGGCGTCACCCTGCGGCCCCAGGAAGAAACCCACGTCCAGTTCGCCCGAGCGTATCTGCCGGCCGACCGATCCCGACATGCCGTGGCGCAGGGTGGGGCGGATCTTCGGATAGTGCTCCACCATGTATTGCAGGGTGGCGCCCAGGCGCAGGAACTCCGGGTCGAGGATGGTGCCGATGCGCAGCTCGCCCTGGACGGTATCGCGCAGGGCGCCGATGGCGCGCTGGAAATCGTCCAGCGCGTCCAGGATCCGCTGCGCCGACGGCAGCAGCGCCCGGCCGTCGGCATTGGGCGCCAGGCCCTGGGCGGTGCGCGAGAACAGCGTCAGGTCCAGCGATTCCTGGAAGTTCTTCAGTTGCAGGCTCAGCGCGGGCTGGGTCAGATGGAGATGCTCGGCCGCGCGCGTGAGGTTGCCTTCGCGGGCCACGGCGGCAAAGGTGCGGATGTGCTTCAGGTCCATGGGCGGGTCCGGGAATCGATCGACTCAATACCGTAAAGCCTATCAGGGCGCCGCGGAAATTCTTCACGCGGGCCTTGCGTGTTTCTTTTATGTCCCGTAGAGTGGGACTAAATCTCGAAATTCGGGATTAATAAAAAAGATGGGTGGCCATCGCGGCGCGGGGCAACTACGTGCCCGCGTGGTTCTCAATCTGCACATCAGGAGACAAATGATGTATCGAAGCATCTTTACGCTCGTTGTGTCGTCAGTGATGGCCGGCGCCGGTATGGCGTATGCCGGCAATGCCTCGGCCGCGAGCTATCCCGACAAACCCATCAAGATCGTCATTCCCTATTCCGCGGGCGGGGGCACCGACCAGTTCATGCGCATCGTGTCCGAGCGCGCGTCCCGGCTTTTCGGCCAGCCCATCACTATCCTGAACAAGCCGGGCGGCAGCACGGTGATCGGCGTCAACGCGGTCATCGGCGCCGCGCCCGACGGCTACACGCTGCTGGTGTCCACCAACACCAGCTACACCCTGATCCCCTACGTCATGTCGCCGCAGCCCTATGCGCCGGAGAAGTCGCTGGACTATGTGGCCACGCTGGGGCAGACGGCCATGGTGCTGACCGCGAACAAGGCCATGCCGTCCGATCTCAAGACGGTGCTGGACGAGGCCAGGAAGAGCCCTGGCCGCTACACCTACGCCACCTATGGCATGGGGTCGTCCACCCACCTGGCCGGCGAAGTGTTCATGAACGACACCGGCGTGGAGTTCCGCCACATTCCCTACAAGGGCGTGGAGGCGGTCACCGCGCTGGCGGGCAATCAGGTGGATTTGATGATCGACGGCGTCAATGCCGCGGGCACCATGCTCGACGCCGGCAAGACCAAGGCGCTGGTCGTCCTGCAGCGGCAGCGTTCGCAGTTCCTGCCCGACACGCCGACCCTGGCCGAGGCCGGCTATCCGCAGGCGGCGGAGAACATCATTTCCTATGTCATGGCCGCGCCCAAGGGCACGCCGGCGCCCATTATCGACAAGCTGCAGCGGGGCTTCGCCGAAGCCCTGCGCGACCCCGCCGTGCTGGAGCAGATCAAGGCCATGCGCACGGAGGCGGCATTCAAGGGGCCGGAGGAAACGCGCGAGTTCGTGGCCGGACAGTCGGCGATGTTCAAGGACATCGTGGAAAAAAAGCACATCAAGTTCTAAGCGGATGAACGCAATGAGTTATCACGAAGATGAAGTGCGGGTGCCGGGCGCGACCTGGTGGGATGTCATCGTGGGGCATGCGCGCCAGCATCCGGCCCGCGTCGCGCTGGCGCACGGCGATGCATCGATCACCTACGGGGAACTGACGGGCCGGGTCGAACGCTGCGCCGCGGGCCTGAGCGCGCGGGGCGTCGTTGCGGGCGATTGCGTGGCGATGCTGGCCCCGCCCACGCCCGAAGCGATGGTGTCGTTCCTGGCCGCGGCCCGGCTGGGCGCCTTGTGGGTGGGCCTGAACCCGCGCTACCAGCCGCGCGAAGTGGCGTATGTGATCGGGCATGCGCGCCCCAGACTGGTGATCTCGATCGCTTCGTTCGAGGAACGGCGCTACGCCGACGATTTGCGCGATGCGCTCGACAGCCTGGAGCCTGGCGCGGCGCGCCCGGCGCTGGTGTTCTACCAGGGCGACACGCCGGGCGACGACAGCCTGGAGCGCGCCCTGGCAGGCGCCGAAGGCGTCCCGCCGGCATGCCCGGCGCCGTATGGCGACCCGGCCCAGCCCAGCATGCTGGTCTACACCTCGGGCACCACGGGCAAGCCCAAAGGGGTCTTGCTCAGCCAGACGGCGCTGATCTACCGTTCGACCGTGCAGGCGCGCACCTTCGCCACCGCCAGCCATCCCGTGGTCATCAACTTCGCGCCCATCAACCATATCGGCGGCATGCATTTCCGCGGCCTGTCGCAAATCCTGGCCGGCGGCACCATCGTCTACCAGGAACGCTATCGTCCGGCCGACGTCATGGGCCTGATCGAAAAGCACCGCGTCAATATGCTGATGCTGGGTTCGACCATGCTGCAAATGCTGATCCGCGAACCCTCGTTCGACATGGCCATCATGCGCCGGATGGAGTGGTTCATTTTCTCGGGCGCGGCCATTCCCATGCCCATTCTGCGGCGCGTCCAGGAACACTGCCCGCGGATAGGCTCGACCTACGGCCTGACCGAATCCTGCGGATCGGTCAGCTATATCGTGGCCAGCGACACCCTGGAGGCGGCCGCCTACACCATCGGGCGCGCCATCCCCGATGGCCAACTGCGCGTGGTCGACGAGCACGGCGAGCCGGGCCAGGCGGGCGAGCAGGGCGAACTACAGGTGCGCCGGCGCTACAGCATGAACGGTTACCTGCGCGACGAGGCCGCCACCGCCGAAGCCTTCACGGCCGATGGCTGGCTCAAGACCGGCGACATGGCGGTATGCGACGAGACCGGCAATTTCCGCCTGGTCGGCCGCATCAAGGAAATGTACAAATCCGGCGGCTACAACGTGTACCCGCGCGAAATCGAAGTCGTGCTCGAACAGCATCCCCATGTGTTGATGTCGGCCGTGATCGCGGTCGACGACGAGCTCTACCAGCAAGTGGGCCACGCCCATCTGATCCTCAAGCCCGAGGGCGCCGTGTCCGAGTCCGAGCTGGCGCATTGGTGCCGCGAGCGCATGGCCAACTACAAAGTGCCCAAGCGCTTCTTCATCCGCAGCGCCCTGCCGATGCTCTCCATAGGCAAGGTCGACAAAATCGCCTTGCGACAACAGCCCTGACAGCACCCGCCATGTCGAATCCCCTGAACCGATACCATCGCATCCTGCACGCCGTCTCCGGCCATTCCCTCGGCCTGTCGCTGGCCGACCTGGCCGCGGCTACCGGCCTGCCGCGCAGCACCACCCACCGGCTGGCCACTTCGCTGCGCGAAATCGACTACCTCTGCGTGGACGACGCCACCGGCAATTTCGTGCTGGGCGACGGCCTGGTCCGCCTGATGCGCGCGAGCCTGACGCAGGACAGCAAGCTGGCCCTGTTCAACCCGGCGTTGAACTTCGTGGTGGGGCGGTTGGAGGAAACCGCATTCTGCGCGCGGCTGCTGAACGACGAGGTGGACTTGGTGCAGGCCGTCACGCCCACCCGCAAGGACCAGCTCTATATCTATCCCGGCGTGGGCAGCCGGCCGCTGGACAAGTGTTCGTCGAGCAAGGCCATCCTGGCCTATCTGGATCCGCCGCGCATCCAGGCGCTGCTGGAACCGCTGGCGCGCAGCACGCCCAGCTTGCGGGTCGCCGATTTGATGGACGAACTCGACCAGGTGCATCGACAGGGGTTCGCCGTCTGCGACGGCGAAATCGACGAAGGTGTCCTGAGCGTCGCCTGCCCCGTCATGGACGGGCAGGCGCGCGGCCTGTACAGCATCGGCGTGGTCGGCCCGGCTGCCCGGCTCAAGTCGCACGATCTGCGCGAGATCGTCTCGGTATTGCATTCGGCCGCGGATCTGGCGGCCGCCGAATTGTTGAACGCCTAGGATGGATGGACATGAAGGAAATCATTTCGGTGGAGAAGGCGGGGCCGGTGGCGACCGTCACGATAGACCGCGGCGCCAAGCGCAATGCCTTGACCCAGGACATGGTGCTGCGCCTGACGGACATCGCGCTGGAATTCCAGCAGGACACCTCGACCGCCTGCGTCGTGCTCAGCGGCAATGACGCCGAGTTCTCGGCGGGCATCGACCTGGGCGACCCCGCGCGCTGGAAGCAGGACGACAGGACTGCGCTGGAAAAGCGCGCTCTAGCCCTGCGCGGAACCCGCCTGTGCAAAGCGTGGGAAGACATGCCGCAGATCACGATCGCCGCTGTCGAAGGCATGAATGTGGGCGGCGGCATCGCCCTCACGCTGGCGTGCGACTGGCGCGTGATGGGCCGGTCGGCCTATTTGTTCGTGCCGGAAGTGCAGATCGGCATCCCGCTGGGCTGGCAGACCATCCCGCGGCTGGTGAACCTGACCGGGCCGGCGCGCGCGAAGCAGATCGTTCTGCTGGGAGAAAAAATGTCGGCCGACAAGGCGCTGGAATGGGGCGTGGCGGATTTCGTCGTGCCCGACGGCGCGGCCCGCGGCCATGCGCTGGCGCTGGCCGAACGCATCAGCAAAATGCCCGACCTCGCGGTGCGCATGTCCAAGCAAAGCATCAACGCCTACGCCAACGCCCTCAACCACCTGGGCAGCCATATGGACGTGGACCAGGCCATGTTGTGCGGGCAATCCGCCGACGCGGCCGCCGCGCGCGACCGCTACGGCCGATGAGTTTCCATCGCCGCCGCGTGGCGGCGTCGTTTTTTCCAACCGCCTATTTAAAGGACGATTCATGCTGGACTGGAACCAATACCACTCGGAACTGATGACCCGCATTGGCGATATCGCCTCGGCCAGCCCCGACACCGTCAAGGGCTATCAGCAGTTGTCGGCCGCGGGCCAGAAGACCAATCAGCTCGATGCCAAGACCCGCGAACTGATCGCCCTGGCGGTGGCCGTCACCACCCGCTGCGACGGCTGCATCGCCGTGCATTCCAAGCAGGCGCTGAAGGAAGGCGCCACCAAGGGTGAGATCGCCGAAGCGCTTGGCGTGGCGGTGGCCCTGAACGCCGGCGCCGCCCTGGTTTACTCGGCGCGCGTCATGGACGCCATCGACGGCAAGTAGCCGCGCGCCTATTTCGACACGACAGGGGGAGGAAGGGAATGTCCAGACTTGCACGCTTGCTGTTGGCCGCCGGCTGCGCGCTGGCCGCCGCCGCGCCGGCCAGCGCCGATAACTGGCCGGCCGGGCCCATCACGTTCATCGTGCCGTTTCCGGCCGGCGGCTCCATGGATACGTTTTCACGGCCCATCGCCCGGCAATTGGGCAATGTGCTCGGCGTTCCCGTCGTGGTCTCCAACCGCTCGGGCGCGGGCGGCGGCGTGGGCATCGCCGCGATCGCCCGCTCGGCGCCCGACGGCTACACCATCGGCATGTCCAGCGTCGGCAACATGACGATCAACCCGCACATCTATCCGGACCTTCCTTACGATCCGATCAAGGATTTCACGCCCATCGGGCTGGCCGGCCGTTTCGTCAATGTGCTGGTGGTCAACAGCAAGGTGCCGGCCAGGAACGTGCAGGAGCTGTTGGCGCTTGACCGCGCCAAGCCGGGCACCATTACCTTCGCCTCGGCCGGCAACGGGTCGACCAACCAGCTATCGGGCGAGGTGCTCAAGCAGTTGACCCAGACCAGGTTCATGCACGTGCCTTACCGCGGCAGCGGCCCGGCCCTGGCCGACGTAGTGGCCGGCAACGTGGATTTCATGTTCGACACCCTCAATACCTCCATGCCGCTGATCGAGTCGGGCGCCTTGCGCGCGCTGGCCGTCACCAGCGCCGAGCGCAGCCCGTTCCTGCCCGACGTGCCCACCATGAACGAAGCCGGCGTGCCCGGCTATGCCAAGTCCGGCGAGGACCTTTGGTGGGCGGTCATCGCGCCCAAGGGCGTGCCGCCGGCCGTTCGCGACAAACTCAGCGCCGGGCTCGCCAAGGCGCTGGCGTCTCCGGAGCTGCAAGCCCAGGTGCGTGCCCAGCGGGTCGAAACTCTGACCAGCACCTCCGATGAACTGCAAACCATACTGCGCGACGACTACGAGCGCTGGGGACGTATCGTCAAAGAGGCCGGCATCAAGCTGGATTAGCCGCTGCACATGCCTGCCGCCCCCGAACCGGGGGCTTTTTTTTGGTTCATCGAGCATTACCGGGGAAGGTGGCGCGGCAGCGTCGTCCGTCGACCATTATTAAGGTCGCTTATAAACGGTTTTTCAACAAATCATTGGACAGTTGCGCGGGCCTGCGCCAGAGTCACGGCAGATGCCCGGCGCGCGCCCTCTGCCGCAGCCGGGTCGGCTCACCCGCCAGCGGGCGCATGGCCCGGGCAACCAGATAAGAAGAGCTTATGGAGACGTACGACTACATCATCGTGGGCGCGGGGTCGGCCGGCTGCGTGCTGGCCAACCGGTTGAGCCAGGATCCGGCGTTGCGGGTGCTGCTGCTGGAGGCCGGCGGGCGCGACAACTACCACTGGATCCACATCCCCGTGGGGTACCTGCACTGCATCGGCAACCCGCGCACGGACTGGATGTACCGCACCGCGGCCGAGCCCGGCCTGGGCGGCCGCTCCCTGATCTATCCGCGCGGCCGGGTGCTGGGCGGCTGCTCGTCGATCAACGGCATGATCTATATGCGCGGCCAGCGCCAGGACTACGAGGACTGGGCCGCCCTGTCGGGGGATCCGGCCTGGGGGTGGGACCAGGTGCTGCCGGTGTTCAAGCGCAGCGAAGATCACCACCGCGGGGGCGACGACTGCCACGGCGCTGGCGGCGAATGGCGGGTGGAGCCGCAACGGCTGCGCTGGGACATCCTGGAAGCCTTCGCCGCCGCGGCGGAGCAGGAGGGCATTCCGCGCGTGCAGGATTTCAACCGGGGCGACAACTTCGGCAGCGGCTATTTCGAAGTGAACCAGCGCCGCGGCTGGCGCTGGAACACGTCCAAGGCCTTCCTGCGGCCGGTGCGCAGGCGCGCCAACCTGCGCGTGGAGACCGGCGTGCAGGCCGAACATCTGCTCTTCGAAGGCAAGCGCTGCGTGGGCGTGCAGCTGCGGCGCGGCGGCGCCAGCGTCGGCGTGCGGGCGAGCCGCGAGGTGGTGCTGTCCGCCGGGGCCGTGAACACGCCGCAATTGCTGGAATTGTCGGGCGTGGGCGAACCGGCGCGCCTGCGCGAAAGCGGCATCGCGCTGCGCCACGCCTTGCCCGGCGTGGGCGAGAACCTGCAGGACCATCTGCAACTGCGGGTCATCCTCAAGGTAAGCGGCGTCAAGACGCTCAACCGCATCGCCTCGACCTGGTGGGGCAAGGCCGGCATCGGCCTCGAATACCTGGTCAATCGCAGCGGGCCGATGAGCATGGCGCCGTCGCAACTGGGCGCGTTCGCCAAGTCGGACCCCGGCCAGGCGCGCGCCAACGTGGAGTTCCACGTCCAGCCGCTGTCGCTGGGCGCCTTCGGCGAACCCCTGCACGGCTTCGATGCCTTCACCGCCAGCGTGTGCAACCTGCGGCCCACCTCGCGCGGCAGCGTGCACGTGCAGGGCTCGCCGGGCGCGGGCCTGGCGCCCGTCATCGCGCCCAACTATCTCAGCACCGAGGAAGACCTGCGCGTGGCGGCGGACTCCATCCGCCTGGTGCGCCGGATCGCCGCGGCGCCCGCGCTGGCGCGCTACCGGCCGCAGGAATGGCTGCCCGGGCCGGCCTTCCAGACGGAAGCCGAGCTGCGCGAGGCGGCCGGCAAGATCGGCACCACCATCTTCCATCCGGTGGGCACCTGCGCCATGGGACGCGATGCCGACGGCGGCGCGGTGGTGGACGCGCGGCTGCGGGTACACGGCCTGGAAGGACTGCGCATCGCCGACGCTTCGGTCATGCCGCTGATCACCTCGGGCAACACCAATTCCCCGACCATCATGATCGCGGAGCGCGCGGCGGAGATGATGCGCGAGGACGCGGCGGCAGGCGCGTAAGGCGTGGAATCATCCGGGCGGGCCGCCCATCGGCGGCGGGCGCCCGGATCCGTGGGGCGCCGCCGCGCTCAGCGCAGCGAGCGGTACGTGTCCCGGCGTTGCGGATGGGTCAGCATCACCTGCCAGAGCTGGCCCTCGCGCGACCGGAAGAAGCCCGCGCAGCACATCAGATAGTATTTCCACATGCGGTAGAAGCGCGTGCCGTAGCGCGGTTCGAGCTCGGGCCAGGCGCGCTCGAAGTTCTCCCACCACGCCATCAGCGTGCGGTCGTAGTCGGCGCCGAAGTTGTGCCAGTCCTCGATGATGAAGCGGCCTTCCACGGCCGTCGCGATCTCGCGCGCCGAGGGCAGCTTGCCGTTGGGGAAGACGTAGCGGTCGATCCAGGGGTCGGTGCTCTGGCTGGTGGACGCGATGCCGATGGTGTGCAGCAGGAATGCGCCGTCCGGCGCCATCAGGCGCTGCACGTGGCTGAAGTAGGTGTCGTAGTTCTTGGGGCCCACGTGTTCGAACATGCCCACCGACACCACCTTGTCGAAGCTGCCCTGGAGGTCGCGGTAATCCTGCAGCAGCAGTTCCACGGGCAGGCCCTTCACGCGTTCCTGCGCCAGCGCCAGCTGTTCCTTGGAGACGGTCACGCCGGTGACCTTGACGCCATAGCGCTCGGCCGCGAACTTGGCCAGCCCGCCCCAGCCGCAGCCGATGTCCAGCAGGGTTTCGCCCGGCTTGAGCTGCAGCTTGCGGCAAATCATGTCCAGCTTGGCCAGCTGCGCTTCCTCCAGCGTGCCGGCGTTTTCCCAGTAGGCGCAGGAATAGATCATGCGGCTGTCCAGCATGGCTTCGAACACGTCGTTGCCGGCGTCGTAGTGCTGCTTGCCGACCTCGAAGGCGCGGTGCTTGGACTGGAGGTTGAACAGCTTGTGGCGCAGGTGCTCGGCGATCAGCTTGACGCGCGCCAGGCCCAGCGCCGCCGACCCCATGTCGGCGCGCAGCAGGCGGGTGAACAGTTCGTCGAGCTCGTCGCAGTCCCATTCCCCATCCATGTAGGACTCGCCCAGGCCCAGCGACCAGCTCGCGAAGACGCGGTCGTACATGTGCTTGTCGTGCACATGGATGTCCCAGGGGCGCGTGCCGTTGATCTGGACGTCGGCTCGGGCCAGGACGTCCTGCAACACTTTGGGGGCTTCGGGGGGAGGGAGGGCGACCGCGCGATCGTCGGTGGCTAGCGGGGTGGCGGGACTGCTTTGCTGCATACGGACTCCATATCAATTTTGGGAAGACTGATCTGGCAATGCTGAGACTCTGAACTGTGGCGCGAAAGGCCGGGCAACTCCAATTTAATGATTGGATCGCGCCGATAGGCAACCGCAATTCCCTGGCCGCCCGGCGGGCGGGGCGTCGATCCGGATGGGATGATCGTAGCGACGACCGCGCCGATAGTCCAGGACCGTGGCCCGGATGCCGCTGTCCGAGCGGCTGTCATGCGCCGGCAAGCCCGGCGCGATTACACTACGCGCCCCGTCGCCGTCCTATAAGATACCGGCCTAGCGCGCCGCCGTATCGGCGCGCACGGATTCGTGGAGTGTATCGATGGTGGACGCCAGCCTGGAACCCCGTTTGGAATTTGTCACTTGCGCCAGCCCGGCGGGCCTGCATCGCATGGCCTATTGGGAATGGGGCGATCCCGCCAACGACCAGGTGCTGGTCTGCGTGCACGGCCTGACCCGCAGCGGCCGGGATTTCGACACGCTGGCCCGCCGCCTGGCCGGCCGCTACCGCGTGGTCTGCCCCGACGTGGTGGGCCGGGGCCGCTCGGACTGGCTGTCCAATCCGGCGTTCTACACGGTGCCGCAATACGTGTCCGACATGGTGACCCTGATCGCCCGGCTGCGGCCGGCGCGGCTGGCGTGGCTGGGCACCTCCATGGGCGGGCTGATCGGGCTGGCGCTCTCCGGCGCGGCGGTGTTCGCCCAGGCCATGCTGGCCTTGCGGCCGCATGCGGGCATGCTGCCGCCCGGCGAAGGCGTGCGCCTGGACAAGCTGGTGCTCAACGACGTCGGCCCGCGGCTGGAAACCGGCGCGCTGGCCCGCATCGGCCAGTACGTGGGCGAGCCCGGCGAATTCGCATCGTTCGAAGAGGCCGTGGCGACGATGCGCGCCAATTCGGAGACCTTCGGCCCGCATACGGACGCGCAATGGGCCGACCTGGCCCGCTATCTCTACCCGGAGCAGGGCGGCAAATGGGTCAAGCACTACGATCTGGCGTTGTCGCAGGCCCTGGCCGCGCAGACGCCCGAGGAACTGGCCGCCGGCGAGCAGATCCTGTGGCGCGCCTATGACACCGTGGCCTGCCCGGTGCTGATCGTGCGCGGCGAACGGTCGGACCTGCTGACGCGCGCCACGGTCGAGGAGATGTTGGCGCGCAATCCGCGCGCCCAGGCGCACGAGGTGCGCGGCGTGGGCCACGCGCCCACCCTGATCGCCGACGAGCAGGTGGAGCCGGTGGCGGCCTTCCTGCTGGCTTAGGGCCCGTTCATACTAAATCGAGCCTTGCACAGGCCCTGGCGTCACCCCGCCAAACCAGGGACGGACAGGGCGCTATCCACGTCGGCGGGCCTTCTCTACAATAGGCCCATGAACGCGCGTACCCTGAATATCGACCTGCATTGCCATTCCACCGTCTCGGACGGCGCGCTCGCGCCGCGCGATGTGGCGCAGCGCGCGCGCGCCAACGGCGTGGACGTCTGGGCTCTGACCGACCACGATGAAGTCGGCGGCCTGGCGGAAGCCGCCAGCGCGGCGCGCGAGGTCGGCATGGATTTCGCCACCGGCGTCGAGATCTCGGTCACGTGGGCGGGCCTGACGGTGCATATCGTGGGGCTGCGTTTCGATCCCGAAAACACCGTCCTGATCGAAGGGCTGCGCAAAACCCGCGCCGGCCGCGCCGAACGCGCCAAGCGCATCGGAGAGCGCCTGGCGGACATGGGCATGCCGGGCGCCTACGAAGGCGCGCTGCCGTTCGCCGGCAACCCGGAGCTCATCAGCCGCACGCATTTCGCGCGCTACCTGGTCGAGGCCGGGTACTGCCCCGACGTGCAGACCGTCTTCAACAAGCATCTGGGCGACGACCGCCCCGGCCACGTGCCCATGCAATGGGCCACGCTGGCCGAGGCGGTGGGCTGGATACGCGGCGCGGGCGGGCTGGCCGTCATCGCGCATCCGGGGCGCTACAAGTACACGCCCTTGCAGTTCGCCGCGCTGTTCGACGAATTCCTGCAGCTGGGCGGCGTGGGCATCGAGGTCAACACCGGCAGCCATACGGCCGAGGAAGCGCGCCAGTATGCCGACGTGGCGCGCCGCTACGGGTTCCTGGCGTCGCGCGGGTCCGACTTCCACAGCCCGAAGGAAAGCCGGATGGACCTGGGCCGCCTGCCGGCGCTGCCCTCCGATCTTAAGCCGGTCTGGCACGACTGGTTCTGACGCGGGCGGCGGCGCCGCCGCCTTGCCTTCCAAGCTATCGACTATGACCGCGCCCGAGCGGCGCAACCGCCATGAACAAAGCATTTGTTAAAGAGTCCGATCACGAGGACGACGACGACCTGCCGCAGGCCCAGGCGCTGCCGGCGGGAACCAAGAACTACATGACGCCCGGCGGCTACGAACGCCTGCGCGGCGAGCTGACGCAGCTGATGAACGTGGAGCGCCCGGCCGTCGTGCAGGTGGTGTCCTGGGCCGCGTCCAACGGCGACCGTTCCGAGAACGGCGACTATCTCTACGGCAAGAAGCGCCTGCGCGAAATCGACCGCCGCATGCGCTTCCTGACCAAGCGGCTGGACATCGCCGAGGTCGTCGACCCCGCCGCCCAGCCCAATCGCGACCAGGTGTTCTTCGGCGCCACGGTGCTATATTCTGACAAGGCCGGCGAGGAACACCGCGTGACCATCGTGGGCGTCGACGAGGCCGAGCCCCTGGCCGGCAAGATCAGCTGGATTTCCCCGGTGGCGCGCGCCCTGATCAAGGCCAGGGAAGGCGATACCGTGGTCCTGCGCACGCCGGGCGGGATCGAGGAGCTGGACATCCTGGAAGTCGCGTATCCGGAGTAGCCGGGCGGGGGACGCCCGGACGCTCGCGGCGCGCCCAAAAAAAATACGGGCGCCAGCTTGTGGCCGGCGCCCGTTGGCGGGCGGGATCTGATGTCCCTGCCTCGGTTGGCGGCTTGCGCCGCCGGTTCCCCTGGGGCTTGCAGTGTTCTTGCGGGTCCGCGTGTCGCGGATTTACTTCTTGCGGTTGGCGATCGACTTCTCGGCCAGGCTCACCAGGTCTTCGCCGATCTGCTTCTTCCACTTGTCATAGACGGGCTTCGTGATCTTCACGAAGGCTTCGTGGTCGGCCGCGGACAGCGAGGTCACGGTGACGCCGTGGCCCTCGATCTCCTTCAGCAGCGAAGGATCCTCGGGCGTCACGCCCTTGCGGGCGATCACGATCTGCTGCTTGGCGGCGTCCAGCGCGGCCTGGCGCACGATGTCGCGGTCCTTTTCGGACCAGGAATTCCAGACCTCGCGGTTGACCACGAAGATCAGCGGGTCGGCCACGTAGTTCCACAGGGTCAGGTTCTTCTGGCCCACGGTGTAGAGCTTGGAGCCGGTGTAGATGGACAGGGGATTTTCCTGGCCGTCCACGGCGCCGCTGGCCAGCGCGGGCTGCGCGTCGGCCCAGCTCATCTGCGTGGGGTTGGCGCCCAGCGCGGTGAAGGTGTCGATGTAGAGCGGCGAACCCACCACGCGTAGCTTCATGCCCTTCATGTCCTCGGGCTTCTTGATCTGGTGCTTGGAGTTGCTCAGCTGGCGGTAGCCGTTCTCGCCCCAGGCCAGCGGCACGACGCCCGCCTTTTCGATGAGCTTGAACATTTCGCGGCCCACGTCGCCTTGCACCAGCGCGTCGATGGCGGCGTAGTCGGGCATCAGGAAGGGCAGGGAGAACAGGTTCAGCTGCTTGACCTGCGGCGACCAGTTGATGGTGGAGCCCACGGCCATGTCGATCACGCCCTGGCGGATGGCGGTGAATTCGCGGGTCTGGTCGCCCTGCACCAGCGAGGTGCCGGGATACACCTTGATGTTGATGCGGCCCTGGGTGCGTTCACGGACCAGGTTGGACCAGATTTCCGCGCCCTGGCCCCACGGGAAGGTGGTGCCGACGACGATGGACAGCTTGTACTCGGGCTTGTAGTTCTGCGCGTGGGCGGGCGCCATGCCCACCACCGCCGCGGCGCACAGGGCGGCGCCGATCAAGTTGCGGAATTTCATGTTGCGTCTCCTCTCTTTGCAAGTCTGTCTGTTGTTGTGTAATGCGTACTCGTAACGCCTGCTCAATAACCCAGCTTGTGCGGCAGCCACAGCGCCAGCTGCGGGAACACCAGCACCGCGACCAGCACCAGGAACATCGCGCCCAGCAGCCACACCACCCAGCGCACCGTGGATTCCATGGGCACGCGGGCGATGCGGCAGGACACCATCAGGTTCACCGCCAGCGGCGGGGTGAACTGGCCCAGCGCCACCTTCAGGGTGAGGATCACGCCGAACCACACCGGATCCCAGCCGTAGGCGTTGGCGATGGGCATGAGCAGCGGCACGAAGATCAGGAAGATGGAGATGCCGTCCAGGAACATGCCCACGGTCATCAGCAGCAGGATCAAGAGCGCCAGCACGCCCCATTCGCCCAGGCCCGAGTTGACGATGGCGTGCGTGATGGGATCGATCACGCTGAGCGTGGACAGCGCCCAGGCGAAGATGCCGGCCAGCGTCACCACCAGCATGATCACGGCGGACAGTTCGGCGGCCTCGCGCAAGATGGTGAACAGGTCGCGCAGCTTGATGCTGCGGTGGATGAACATGCCGACGAACAGGCCGTAGAACACCGCGACCACGGCCGCTTCCGTGGGCGTGAACCAGCCCATGCGCATCCCGCCCAGGATCAGGACCGGCGCGGCCAGGCCCCACGAGGCTTCGCGCAGGCTGGCCCAGAAGGGCGGGCGCGGCAGGTGGGCTTCCAGGCCGCCCATCTTGTGCTTGCGGGCCAGCCACACGGCCGGGATGATGAGCGCCAGGCCGGCCAGGATGCCGGGCACCATGCCGGCGGCGAACAGGGCGGGCACCGAGGCGCCGGGCACCAGCACCGAATAGATGATGAAGGCGACCGACGGCGGGATCAGGATGTCCGTGGCGGCGCCGGCCGCCACGACGGCGGCCGAGAACGAGCCGGGATAGCCGGCGCGCGACATGGCGGTGATCATCACCGCGCCCACCGCCGCGGCGCAGGCCGGGCCGGAGCCGGAGATCCCGCCCAGGAACATGGCCACCGCGATGGACACCAGCGGCAGCATGCCCGGGCCGCGCCCGACGATGGCGATGGCGAAGTCCACCAGCCGCTTGGCCACGCCGGAGCGGTCGAAGATCGAGCCCACCAGGACGAACATCGGGATGGCCAGCAGCGGGTATTTCGCCAGGCCGGCGTAGAAGTTCTGCGGCACCGTCAACAGGCCATACCAGGGCGTGTCCAGGTTGGACAGCACGATCGCCACCGTGCCGCCCAGGCCGAGCGCCACGCCGACCGGCACGCCGATCAGCATCAGCACGATGAAGACGGTAAAGAGGATGGCCGCGATCATGGCTGTTCCCCGCGGGCCGTGTCGGCGGCCAGCGGCGCGCGCGCGATACGGCGCAGGATGCCGAGGGTGCGCAGCGAAATCGCCGCGGCCATGACCGGCAGCCAGATCGAATACCACCAGGTCGGCACGCCGATGGCGGGGGAGGTCTCTTCGTAGATGTATTCGTCGGCCACCAGCTTGACCGACAGCACGGTCAGCAGCAGGAAGAACGCCAGGACGCAGCCGTTGGAGATCAGCGCCATGATGCGCTGGCGGCGCGGCGAGCCGTTGTCGGCCAGGATCTCGATGCGGATGTGGTGGTTGCGCACGAAGGCGACGCTGCCGCCCGCCATGGTCAGGACGATCAGCAGGAACACCGAGATCTCTTCCGTCCACGCGAACGACTGGTCGGTGAAATAGCGCACCAGCACGTTCAGGAAGGTAATGATGGCCAGGGTGGCCAGCAGGATCACGGCCAGCCAGTCCTCGATGGCCAGCGGCACTTTTACGGCGGGATCGGTTTCTGCGGGGATGATCGGTTCGACGGGCTCGGCGGGGGCTTCGGGGCGGGACATGTGAGGCGACGGCCAGCGCGCGGGTAGGCGCTATGCATTTTTATTTATGGGGTCGCTGCATCCTACCGTCGCGCCGTGGGAGCGATAGTTCGTGTTTTCCCGCGGTGCGGGATGGCTGCAACATGGTGCGATGCACCATAAATGTGCCGCCGGCACCGCCGGTCCGGCATGAAAACGCCGAATCCTAAAAGAGCAGGGTGGAATGCTGCTATGCAATATCGGCATCCCGAAAGCTCGGAATTCTTTTGTAACAACAGCCGAAATCGAGCATTCGCGGGCGGATCGAAGGGCAGCTCCGGGAAAACCCCCTAAACGGGTAAAATCACGTTTTGCTCCTCCTCTCTTTATACGGCGCCCGCATCGTGTCCCTAGTTCAGCATCTGCCTGGTTCCTCCGTCCTGTCCTCCTTTCGTCGCGAACGCCTCCTGGCGCAGTTGAAGGAAGCCGGCCTGCCGGTGGCCGACATATCCGCCCGCTACGAGCACTTCGTCAGCACCGACGCCGCCCTGACGGCCGAGCAGCAAAGCCAGTTGAGCCAGCTGCTGGACTACGGCACGCCGGCCACGGGCGATGCGCCCGCCAAGAGCCTGGCGCTGCTGGTGATCCCGCGCCTGGGCACGATCTCCCCGTGGGCCAGCAAGGCCACCGACATCGCCCATAACTGCGGCCTGTCCGCCGTGCACCGCATCGAGCGCGGCGTGCGCTACGTGATCACCCCGGAACGCGGCCTGCTGGGCGCCAAGTCCTTCGACGACGCCATGCTGGCGCGCGCGGCCGACTGCCTGCACGACCGCATGACCGAAACCGTGGTGGACGCCGGCTTCGACGGCCAGGCGCTGTTCCAGCCCCTGGCGGGCAAGCCGATGCGCACCGTGGACGTCCAGGCGCGCGGCGCCCAGGCGCTGGTCGAGGCCAACGTCACGCTGGGCCTGGCCCTCTCGGACGACGAAATCGAATACCTGGCCAAGTCCTTCGGCGACCTGGGGCGCGACCCCACCGACGTCGAACTGATGATGTTCGCGCAGGCCAACAGCGAACACTGCCGCCACAAGATCTTCAATGCCCAGTGGGTGATCGACGGCCAGGAACAGCCCAACACGCTGTTCGGCATGATCCGCGCCACCCACAACGCGCAGCCGGCCGGCACCGTCGTGGCGTATTCCGACAACGCCGCCATCATGGAAGGCGGCCCCGCGCAGCGCTTCCAGGCCGGCGTGCCCGGCCTGGCGGGCGAGGGCGCCGAGGGCGCGCGCTACATCCGCCGCGACACCACCGTGCACACGCTGATGAAGGTGGAAACGCACAACCACCCGACCGCGATCGCGCCGTTCCCCGGCGCCTCCACCGGCGCCGGCGGCGAGATCCGCGACGAGGGCGCCACCGGCCGCGGCTCCAAGCCCAAGGCGGGCCTGACGGGCTTCACCGTGTCGCACCTGCGTTTCGACGATGCCATGCAGCCCTGGGAAGCCGACCACCACGGCCTGCCCGACCGCATCGCCTCGCCGCTGTCCATCATGATCGACGGCCCCATCGGCGGCGCCGCGTTCAACAACGAATTCGGCCGGCCCAACCTGCTGGGCTATTTCCGTTCCTTCGAGCAGACCGCCGGCGGCACGCGCTGGGGCTACCACAAGCCCATCATGATCGCGGGCGGCCTGGGCAGCATCGACGCCGGCCTGACGCACAAGGACGTCATTCCCCCCGGCGCGCTGCTGATCCAGCTGGGCGGCCCGGGCTTTCGCATCGGCATGGGCGGCGGCGCGGCATCCAGCATCAGCATGGGCAGCAACTCCGCCGAACTCGACTTCGACTCGGTCCAGCGCGGCAACCCCGAACTGGAACGCCGCGCCCAGGAAGTCATCGACCGCTGCTGGCAGCAGGCCGAGAACAACCCCATCATCGCCATCCACGACGTGGGCGCGGGCGGCCTGTCCAATGCCTTCCCGGAACTCGTCAACGACGCGGGCCGCGGCGCCATCTTCGACCTGAAGCGCGTGCCGCTGGAAGAGTCGGGCCTGTCGCCCGCCGAAATCTGGAGCAATGAGTCGCAGGAGCGCTACGTCCTGTCGATCCTGCCGCAAGACCTGGAACGCTTCGACGCCATCGCGCGCCGCGAACGCTGCCCGTACGCGGTGGTGGGCGTGGCCACCGAGGAGCGCCAGCTGCGCGTGGTGGACGGCGAAGGCCTGCCCGGCCTGGACGCCATCCGCCCGCAAGGCGAGGCCGAAGTGCGTCCCGTGGACGTGCCGATCGACGTGATCCTGGGCAAGCCGCCGCGCATGACGCGCGACGTCCGCCGCCTGCCCGGCGTGTCCGAGCCGCTGGACCTGGCCGGCATCGACCTGACCGAAGCCGCCTACCGCGTGCTGCGCCACCCCACCGTGGCCAACAAATCCTTCCTCATCACCATCGGCGACCGCACCGTGGGCGGGCTGTCCAGCCGCGACCAGATGGTGGGCCCGTGGCAGGTGCCGGTGGCGGATTGCGCCGTCACGCTGGCTGACTACGAAGGCTTCCGCGGCGAAGCGATGTCGATGGGCGAACGCACGCCCATCGCCATGTTGGACGCCCCGGCCTCGGGCCGCATGGCCGTGGCCGAGGCCCTGACCAACCTGGCCGCCGCCGACGTGGCGCGCCTGGAAGACATCAAGCTGTCGGCCAACTGGATGGCCGCCTGCGGCGTGGACGGCCAGGACGCCGCGCTGTACGACACGGTTTCCGCCGTGAGCGAACTGTGCCAGGCCACCGGCCTGTCGATCCCGGTCGGCAAGGACTCCCTGTCCATGAAGACGTCCTGGGAACAGGACGGCGAGCAGCGCCAGGTGGTGGCGCCGGTGTCGCTGATCGTCACGGCCTTCGCGCCGGTGGCCGACGTGCGCGCCAGCCTGACCCCGCAGTTGCGCACCGACGCCGGCGACAGCGTCCTGATCCTGATCGACCTGGGCCGCGGCCGCCATCGCATGGGCGGCTCGATCCTGGCGCAGGCCTACAACCAGGTCGGCGAAACCGTGCCGGACATCGACGCCCCGCAAGACCTGCGCGCGTTCTTCGTCACCATCCGCACCCTGGCCGAGGCCGGCACCATCCTGGCCTACCACGACCGTTCCGACGGCGGCCTGTTCGCCACGCTGACCGAAATGGCCTTCGCCGGCCGCACCGGCATCTCGGTGAACCTGGACATGCTGACTTTCGATCCGCAATCGGCGGATTGGGGCGATTACAAGATCCGCCCGGATCAGGTGAAGGTGCAGCGCGAAGAACTGACGCTCAAGGCTCTCTTCTCGGAAGAGGCGGGCGCCGTGATCCAGGTGCCGGCATCGCAGCGCGACGCCGTCATGCAGGTGCTGCGCGGCGCGGGCCTGTCGGCCCACTCGCACGTCATCGGCGGCCTGAACGGCGCGGACGAAGTGGAGTTCTACCGCGACGGCAAGAAGGTCTGGGGCCAGCCGCGCGCCGATCTCGGCCGCGCCTGGAGCGAAGTGTCCTACCGCATCATGGCCCGCCGCGACAACCCGGCCTGCGCCCAGGCCGAGCTGGACGTCTGGAACGACGCCAAGGATCCGGGCATGAGCCCGACCGTGGCCTTCGACCCGCAGGAAGACGTGGCCGCGCCTTTCATCAATACCGGCAAGCGTCCGCGCGTGGCCATCCTGCGCGAGCAGGGCTGCAACAGCCAGGTTGAAATGGGCTGGGCCTTCGACACCGCCGGCTTCGAAGCCATCGACGTGCACATGACCGACCTGCTGTCCGGCCGCCTGGACCTGGCGCAAGTGCAGGGCCTGGTGGCCGTGGGCGGCTTCAGCTACGGCGACGTGCTGGGCGCCGGCGAAGGCTGGGCGCGCACCATCCGCTTCAACAGCAAGCTGTCGGACCAGTTCGCGGCATACTTCGCGCGCCCCGACACTTTCGCGCTGGGCGTGTGCAACGGCTGCCAGATGATGGCCGCTCTCGCGCCGATGATCCCGGGCGCCGAATTCTGGCCGCGCTTCACGCGCAACCAGTCCGAGAAGTACGAGGCGCGCCTGTCCATGGTCGAAGTGGCCAAGTCGCCGTCGATCTTCTTCGCTGGCATGGAAGGCGCCCGCGTGCCGGTCGCCGTGGCCCACGGCGAAGGCTATGCGGACTTCTCGCAGCAGGGCGACGCCGCCCGCGTGCTGGCGGCCGTCCGCTATATCGACAACGCCGGCCAGCCCACCGAAGCCTACCCGTTCAACCCGAACGGCAGCCCCGGCGGCCTGACCTCGGTCACCACCGCCGACGGCCGCTTCACCGTGATGATGCCGCACCCGGAACGCGTGACCCGCAACGTGATGATGTCGTGGGCGCCCGAGAAGTGGGGCAATGCGGACAAGGGCGGCGCGTTCAGCCCCTGGATGCGCATCTTCCGCAACGCCCGAGTCTGGCTGAAGTAAGGGCGGACAAGGGCAAGCGCCCCGGCGTCCTGGATATCGTTGCCAGGGTTGCCGGGGGCGTTAGTGAATGGGTCGCATCCGATCCCCACGAAGCGATACGCTGAGTGGGGATCGTTCTTTCTGGGAGCTGGCGTGAGCGCTGCGCCGCGCGTTCAGAACCGCCAGCGCATGTTCACCGTGCCGGTATGCTCGCGCGCGCCGCTGGACAGCTGGCCCGAATAGCCCAGCCCCAGCGAGGCGTTGCGCGAGATCGATGCCTCGCCGCCCAGTTCCAGCAAGGCTGCGTTGCGCGCAATGGGCGTGCCCGCCACGGTGAAGGGCTGCCCGCCGTCGAAGGCCAAAGTGCTGCGCGTCTGCACGCTGCCCAGCGCATGACGCCAGCCGACGCTGGCGCGCACGGTTCCTTCCGCCGTTCCCAGAGAGACGGGAGCCTGCGCGCGCAACCCCAGGCTGGTATTGGCCAGATCGTCGCGCTTGCGTTTGCCGCTGAGCGCGGCGGAGCCGCCAGACTCGGAGAAGCCGCGAGTGCGCGTGTCGCTCCAGGCGATGCCGGCGAACGGCTCCAGCGTGGCGCCGTCCAGCGGCATGGCATAGCCCAGTTCGGCGAACAGCTGGGCCGTGCTGGCGCCGTAGTCCGCCTTGAGCTTTTCGTTCAGGCCTGCAACGTGGATGGAGCGTTCGGAGCCCAGGTCATGCCAGGTGTAGCCGCCGCCAACCAGCAGATTGAGCTTGCCCGAACCGGCGTCGAAGGCCTTGCCGCCATAGACCAGCGCGCCGTAGCTGTTCACGCGAGTTTTGGAAGCGAGCTCGCTGGCGCTGATGTTGCCATCCGAGAAGGTCAGTGCCGCGCCGAGGCGCCAGCCCGAGCCCACGGCGTAATCGGCGCCCATCGACAGCCCGTACTGGGTTTGACGCGATCCCGCCACGCCGTTGCCGCCATCCAGGGTTTGCCGGCTGCCCTGGAATTCGGCCCAGACCGGTTGCGCGGACGATGTGGGCAGGGCGCTCGCGGGGCCGCCTGCATCGCTCATGCCGGAGGACGCCGTGGCTGCGCCCGGCAGCAGGGGCGCGCTCAGGTTGCCGCGCAGGCGGGCCAGCGGCGTTGCGCGCGCGCTGGCGACGGTGTTCTGCAGGCTGGCGCCGAGGCTGGCATGCGCTTCACCGGACAGATTCTTGAAGGCTTCCGGCGGCGCGCCGTTGGGCAGGGTCAGGATGCGCTCGCGCAGCGGGTGGTCGGCCGGCAGACTGTCCAGCGCGTTGGCCACGGCGCGCTGGTTTGGCGTTTGGGCCAGCGCGGCGAAGGACTGGTTCTGCTCGAAGCGCAGCTTTACCGACTGTGGGGCATAGACCAGGCTGGGCGCGAGATAGGCGAAGTTGGAGGTGACCTTCTCGAACGTGCCATTGACGCCGTTGCCGGCCGTGAGAATGGTGTAGTCGTAGTTGGGCTTGAAGCCGGCGCTCGCATGCAGCACCGAGCCGCCCAGCAACGTGGCCGTGCCCGTGACCTCGACGCGGCCGGCGTCGCCGTAGTGGGCGGACGTGCCGATCCGGTAGGTCGAGCCGGCCTCCAGGGTCAGGTCGCCTGCGACGCGCAGGGTGCCGGTGCCCTGCTGGCCGGTCTGCCGGTCCATGTAGTCCGGGGCCAGGATGCCTCCCGCCGCCACGGTCGTCGAACCGACCGTGCCCTCGCCGCCCAGGGTGGCGCCGCTGGCGACCGATACCGGGCCGGCAATCCGCGACGCGCTCGATACGAGCAGCGTTCCTTGCTGGACGGTGGTCGAGCCCGTGTAGGTATTGACGCCGCTCAGCATCAGCGTGCCCGTGCCGGTCTTGACCAGGCTGCCGCCCGCGCCGCCGGCTTCGCCGCCATCGGCGATCACGCCCGCGATCCAATTGTCCATGCCCAGGCCGCCCAGGGTGAGCGTGGCGCCGCCGAGCAACACGTCGCCCGCGCTTTCCAGCGCGCCGATGGCGATGCCCGGGGCGCGCAGGCCGCTGAGGTCCAGCGTGCCGCCCTTGGCATTGTGAATGGCGGCGGCGTTCGCGCTGGCCTGGTCGCGCAGGAGAATCCGGCCGCCATCGCCGTTGACCAGCGTGGCCCGGGCGGCGCTGGCGCGGTCGGCGAACACCAGCGTGCCGCCGGCTTCGTTGTGCAGCCTTGCCTCGCCCGCGCTGGCTTGCGCCAGGAACTGCGTCGTGCCGCCATTGCGGTTGATGATCCGCAGGGATTGCGCGCTGCTGTCCGCGTTGAAATTCAGCGTGGCGCCATCGACCCGGACCGGGCCCTGGCCCAGCGCGCCGGTGGCGTCCACGGCCAGCGTGCCGGCGCGCACCGTGGTGCCGCCCTGGTAGTTGTTGGCGCGGGTCAAGGACAGGACGCCCGCGCCGGTCTTGAGCAGGCCGCCCGCGCCGCCGATGGGGCCGCTGAGCGCGAGGCGGGTGCCGGCCGCCGTGTCGAAGGCGCCGGCGCCGTCCAGCACGATGTTGCGTGCGATGTTCATGTCCGCCGTGGTCCCGAGCGCGCCGCCGTTGAAGTGCAGGGCGTTGTCCGCCGCGCCCAGGGCGCCGTCGGCCGACACGGACAGCGTGCCCGCCGAGATCCGGGTCATGCCTTGGTAGGTGTTGTTGGCGGTGAGTACCAGCGTGCCGGCGCCGGTCTTGTGCAGGCCGTCCTGGCCCGCGATGACGTTGTGCAGCGTGGCGGTATAGCCCGTGCTGGCGGCGGAGCCGTCGCCCACGCGGATTTCGACCGGCGCGGGGTGGACGGCGTCGGCCACCAGGGTGAGCGCGTCGCCGTCTAGCGTATAGCCGCTGCTGGCGAATTGCAGGCCGGCGCTGCGCACCGGCCCGTCCACGCCGCTGATCGTCACCGTGCCGCTGTCGCCCGCGAAGATGGCGAAACCCGGTTGGGGCTGCATGACGCTCGTCACGGAGCCATTGGCGTCGGTCCAGATGGCTGCCGTGTTGGACCAGACGCCCGAGCCGCCGCCCGCCTGCGTGGCGCTGGCCGCGCCATTGGCGTTCCAGAAATTCAACGTCATGCCGGCGGTGTTGACCAGGTTGATCTGGCGCGCGCCGTCCAGATACTGGAGCGCCACCTGGGACCCCGCGGGCGTGGCGCCCAGCTTCAGGGCGTCGCCACGGCGTTCCAGTGTGCCGGTGTAGTCGAACAAGCGGTACAGGCCGGCGCCGAAGCCGCCCGCGTCGCGCACATTGACCGTCGCGCCTTCCAGTATCAGGTCGCCGCGCACGTCGACCGAGGCGCCCGAGCCTCCGGGGGCGCTCAGGGCCGCGTCGAGCACGCTGCCGGACGCCAGCGTCAGGCGGTCCGTGATCGTCAGGCCGCCGCCGCCCGCGCCGCCGGGAGCCAGTATGCCGCCGGCCAGGATGGTGGTGGCGCCGAGGCGCCCGTGCCCGGCCACCGTGGCTCCGCCTTCCACCGTCACGTCGTGCGTCAAGGCCGCGTCCGAGCCGGCCTCGCTGCCGACCACCAGCTTGCCCTGGCGCACCAGGGTGCCGCCGCTGTGTCCGCTGGCGCCGTCCAGCGTCAGCGTGCTGGCGCCGGTTTTGACCAGGCGTAGCGAGCCGGCGCCGCCATCGCGGATTTCGCCGCTGAAATAGGAGTCGCCCAGTTTGTTGCCGTCGATGGTCAGCACGGCGTCGGCGGCGCCGGTGTTCTGTATGTAGCGGCCGTCGTTGTTCAGCAGGGGCCTGAGCCGAAGTTCCTGAATTCGGCCGACCGTCGTGCTGTGGCCGTCGAGGTTCAGCGAGCCGCCGGTGTAGTAGTCGGTGTTGTTGCCGGCGGGCTGGTAGCCGAACTGGATGGCTACGTTGTCGGTCAGCGCGTTCTCGGCGCCGATCCGGACCGCGCCCTGATGGCCCAGGTGGAGTTCGCCGCCGCTGACCGAGCCTGCGGCGTTGGCGTTGAGCACCCCTTCCTGCGCCAGGCGCAGGTAGCCTGCGCTGACGGCGTCGGCCGCCTGCGCGTTGACTTGGCCGGCATAGACGTAGAGGCGTCCGCCGTTGATGGCCTGCGCGGTGTTGGCATTGAGCGTTGCGCCATGGGGGCCTTGGCCCAGGCATCCTCCTGCGCCGTTCGGGCCGCACAGGACGAGGGAGCCTCTTATCGCATTGGCGGCGTTGGCGTTCAACGTGCTGTTGCCGCCCAGGGTCAGATAGGCGAAGACGCTTGTGGTCGCCGCCTGCTCGGCATTGACGTTAAGCGTACTGTTACCTAAGAATCTCAGGCTCCAACCATAGCCGTCATCGCGCAGCACATCGCGGCCGTTGATGTTCATCACGCTGTCGTCGTAGAACGAGAGCGAGCCCGACGCTTCGTCGCCGGGGCTTCCGTCCAGCGCCCTGTCCGCATTGGCGTCGAGCACGCTGTTGCCCTTGAACGACAACCCCCGACCGTAAACGATGCCTCCCTGTACCTTCCTGGGCGCGGACAGCGAGCCCTCGGCCGCCAGCACGAGCCTGCTGCGATCGTTGAACTGATTGTCAATGCTTTTGGAAATGACGTAGGCCGACTTCGTGTTGGCATAGAGCGTGCTGTCGTCGTGGAAGGAGAGTTTCACTTCATCGCCAAAGGCGTTTTCCGCGTTGGCGTTCGCGACGCTGTTGCCGTGGAAATTGAGCTCCGCCGCCGGCCACGGATTTCCCCCATAATCGCTGAAGGGCCCCGCGATGCCGCGGGAGCTGTTGGCGTTGAAGGTGCTGCTGTCCCGGAAGTTGAGGGTTGGCGGGCGGATGTAGTCGGCGTTGTGCAGCCAGGACGTTCCGGTGATGCCTTCCGCGGCATCCATGTTCAGGACGCTGCGGTCGGAGAAGTCCAGGGTGTTGATCCGGGCGGCGCGGGCGTGGGTGATGTTGAGCGTGCTGTCATCCTTGAACGACAGGGACGGGGGCGGAGCGGGATAGTCATAGCCGGGCGCCACGAAGGCGTCCTGGGCGTTGAGCCATAGCTTGCTGTTCTCGCTGAATATCTGGACGCCGCCGACAATGGAGCGGGTGGCGCCGGCGATCAGTACGCTGGCGCCAAGAAAGTGCTGCGTGCCGCCGGAGATGGCGTTGGAGGCGCGGACTTCCAGCCGGCTTTGGTCGTTAAAGCGCTGCTCGCCGCCCGTGATGGCGTCGGCCTCGCGGGCCGCCAGCGAGGCTTGGTCGAAGAAGTGTTGCTCGCCATCCGACACGGCGTTCCTGGACAGGGCGTTCAGCTGGCTTTCGTCCCGGAAGGTCTGTTGGCCGCCCGCGACCGCGAATTCGGTATCGGCTTCCAGCCGGCTCTGTTCCAGGAAAGTCTGGCTGCCAGACGAGAAGGGGCCATGGGCCTCGTCGGCGCCGGAATAAGTCTGCGACAGCGCGGGGCCGGCGAGCGCGGCTCCGGCCGCCAGCGCCGCGCGGACCAGCCGCTGGCGCGCGCGGCCGGAGCGGGAATGGCTCCTGGTCTTCTCCGAGGCGACCTGCCAGATGCCGAGGCGGCGGTTGAAGATGACCCGATAGATGTGATTCATGGTTCCGCGTAGATCCCGTTGTTGTAATGATGGATGGCGCGCCGGCGTCGATCTGGCGCAACCCATCATGCGCCGGCGAAACGCAGGTTAATTCGGGGCATCGGGGCGGATATATAGAAGGATTCCGATTTTGGAATCCGATCTTTTTCGTTTTTTCAAGGCGCGGGCGGGAAGCGCCGTTCCCGCGCGGGGCGGACGCAGCCGTGGCCAGGCCTGGCGCGGCGGCCCGGCCAACTTGCGGGTCGTTCCAGCCGGAGCCTCCTCCCTTTGGGAGGGGCCGGCCTTTCGGTGCCCGCCTACTTCTTCCGGGGCTTCAGCGATTTCATGAACCGCTGGGCGCGCGCGACCGCGTCTTGCGCCTCGGCCGCCAGCGCGGCGACGAAGCGCTGCGCCGCCAGGCTGAGCGGGCGCCGCGGATGATTCACCACCACCAGTTGCCGCTGCATGTCGGCATGGATCCGGCGCACCGACAGGGCGCCGGCGTCCAGTTCGTGCGCGATGGCGCTGACCGGCAGGATGGTGGCCCAGGCGCCTGATTTCACCAGTTCCAGCGTGGGCGTGAGCGCGTCCATTTCCAGGCGCGGCCGCGCGGCCGGGCCGCGCTTCTTCAACACCGGATCGATGATCGCGCGCAGGCCCTGGCCCAGCGAGGGCACGATCAGCGCGTCGATGGACAGGTCCTGGAATTCCACGTTGCGCAGCGGGCTGTCCGAGGCGGTGACCAGCACCAGTTCCTCGCTGACCAGCGGGGCCGTTTCCAGGCTGCGCACGGGCTGGATCAGATTGACGATGGCCACGTCCAGCTCGCCCGCGTCCAGCCGTTCCACCAGGCCGGCGCTATAGGCCTCGGTCAGGCGGATGGCGACGTCCCGGTTTTCGGCGCTGTAGAGCGACAGCGCGCGCGGCACGATGCTGGCGCCCAGCGACGGCACCGTGCCGACGCGGATCAGGCCCGAGGTGCCGCCGCTGAGATCCAGCATGCGCTGGCGCACGCTTTCGACCTCCTTGGACAGCGGCAGCAGCATCTTGTAGAGATCGACTCCCGCGGCCGTGGGCGTCACGCCCCGGCTGGAACGTTCGAACAGCTGGACCTTCAAGGTCTTTTCCAGCTTGGCCAGTTGCGTGCTCAGGGCCGACTGGACGATGCCCAGCTCGGCGGCGGCGCGCGTCATGCCGCCGTTGCGGTAGAGGCAGAGAAAGCACTCGATCTGGCGTAAATCCATAGTGGGAAGCGTGGGTTGGCGATACCGGATTATAGGGAGGGGGAAGCGTTCCGGGACGCCGTCCTAGGGGAAAACGATATGCTCAAAATAGATCGTATGTGAATATATTATTAAAAACAGAGATGGCTTTGGCGATCCTGCGGCAAGGCCGACACAGCGAGGAGACAAGACGTGGAAACCAGGACGAAAGTGTTAGGTGCCGTCGCGTTGGCGGTAGTCGGCATATGCAGCGGGGGCACGGCGGCGGCCCAGGGCGACACGGTGAAGATCGCGTTCGTCACCGACATGAGCGGCCCGTACTCGGATTTCGATGGGGCGGGCGGCCTGGACGCCATCCGCATGGCGGTCGCCGACTTCGGCGGCAAGGTGCTGGGCAAGCCGATAGAGATACTCGCTTCCGACCACCAGAACCGCGCCGACATCGCGTCGAACCGCGCGCGCCAGTGGTGGGACCAGGACAAGGTGGACCTGGTGATCGGCGGCTCCAACTCGTCGGCTTCGCTGGCCATCAGCACGATCGCCGCCGAGAAGAAAAAAGTCTTCATCAGCGCCGGCGCGGGCGCCGACAGCCTCACCGAAGAAGCCTGCACGCCCTACACGGTGCGCTACACCTATTCGACGTCGGCGCAGGCCCGCGGCACGGCGGCCGCGATGGTCCAGCAAGGCGGCAAGAGCTGGTTCATGCTGACCGCCGATTACGCCTTCGGCTATTCGCTGGAGAAAGCCAGCATGGACGTGGTGCAGGCCAGCGGCGGCACGGTATCCGGCTCCACGCGGCACCCCTTGAACACGTCCGACTTCTCGTCCTACCTGATGAAGGCCCAGGCCTCCAAGGCGCAGGTGCTGGGGCTGGCCAACGGGGGCGGGGACCTGATCAACTCGATCAAGACTGCCAAGGAGTTCGGCGTCAGCGACAAGATGCGCCTGGCCGGCCTGATGGTCTTCATCACGGACATCCACAGCCTGGGCCTGGACACCACGGGCGGCATGTACCTCACCGACGGCTGGTACTGGGACCTGGACGAGCGCTCGCGCGAATTCAGCAAGCGCTTCTACGCGCGCAACAAAAAGATGCCGACGACCTTCCAGGCCGGCGACTACTCCGCCACCACCACCTACCTGAAGGCGGTGGAACGCGCCGGCACCACGGAGTCCGGCGCGGTCATGAACGCGTTGAAGTCCATGCCGATCGCCGACATGTTCACCAAGGGGTACATCCGGGCCGACGGCGCCATGGTCCACGACATGTACCTGATGCAGGTCAAGTCGCCCTCGGCGTCCAAGGGCGAATGGGATTACTACCGGAAGGTCGCCACCATTCCGGGCGAAGAGGCCTACGCGCCGACCAAGCCCGGCATCTGCAAGCTGAAAGCGCAGATCTGAGTTTCATCCACATACCGGAGGCAGGGAATCATGGCAGAGAGTTGGCCCGAGTTGGTCTATCGAAACTTGAAAGAAGCCGGGATCACGCAGATGGCCTACGTGCCCGACGCGGGGCACAGCCAGCTGATCAAGCTGTTCGAGGCGGATGCGGAGGTGGAGGCGATTTCCCTCACCACGGAGGAGGAAGGCGTGGCCATGCTGGGCGGCGCCTGGCTCGGCGGCGCCAAGGGCGTGCTGCTGATGCAGTCCAGCGGCGTGGGCAACTGCATCAATATGCTCGCGCTGATCCAGGAATGCCGCATGCCCTTTCTCTGCCTGGTCACCATGCGCGGCGAATGGGGGGAATTCAATCCCTGGCAATGCCCCATGGGCCAGTCCGCCGAGGCCGCGCTCCAGGGCGCGGGCGTCTACGTGCAGCGGGTGGAGCGGGGCGAGGACGTGCCGGAGACGGTCCGCGCCGCCAGCCTGCTCGCGTTCAACTCGAACCGCGCGGTCGCCGTGGTGATTTCCCAGCGCGTGCTGGGCATCAAGAACTTCAGCAAGTAGGACGGGCAACGATATGAACGCGACAGCGACGATGAACCGGCGGACGGCGGTGGCCCGGATACTGGATAAGCGCGGCGACGCGCTGGTGGTGGCCAGCCTGGGCAATCCCACCTACGACACTTCGGCCGCGGGAGACGACGACCGCAATTTCTATGTGTGGGGCGCGATGGGCGGGGGCTGCATGGTGGCCTTCGGCCTGGCGCTGGCGCAGCCGGCCCGCCAGGTGCTGGCCCTCGTCGGCGACGGCGAGATGATGATGGGGCTGGGGGCGCTTGCCACCATCGGGGTGCGCGCGCCGGCGAACCTGAAGATCATCGTGATCGACAACGAGCACTATGGCGAGACCGGCATGCAGGCGGCGCATTCGGGGCGTGGGGTGGACATCGCCGGGGTCGCGCGAGCCTGCGGCATCGCGGACTCGGCCACCGTGCGCGGCGAGGCCGAACTGTCGGACCGGATTCCCGGCCTGCGGCAGCCCGGCCTGCAATGCCTGGTGTTAAAAGTGTCTTCGGCGCCGGAGCCCGGCAGCCTGCCGCCGCGCGACGGCCCCTACCTGCGGTCGCGGTTCCGCGAGGCGGTGCTGGGCAAGGGCAAGGGCGGCCACGCATGACCAATCAGCGACCCAATACGAGGAGCAGACAGTGACGCAGAAAGCAAACTACATCGGCGGCGCGTGGGTGGAAGGCGCCGGTACCCTGGAGAATCTCAATCCCGCGGATCCGCGGGACCTGATCGGCCTGTACGCCAGCGCCGACGAGGCGCAGATGCGGCAGGCGGTGCTGGCGGCCCGGGCCGCCGCGCCCGGCTGGGAGCGCAGCACCACGCAGCTGCGCAGCGATATCCTGTTCCGCGCGGCCAACGAAATCCTGGCGCGCAAGGAAGAGCTGGGCGCCCTGGTGTCGCGCGAGGCCGGCAAGACGCTGGCCGAGGGCATGGGCGAAGTGGTGCGCGCCGGCCAGATATTCCAGTTCTTCGCGGGCGAGGCGGTGCGCTACGGCGGCGAGAACCTGCCGTCCGTGCGTCCGGACATCGGGGTGCAGATCAGCCGGCACCCGGTGGGCGTGGTGTCGATGATCACGCCCTGGAACTTCCCCATCGCGATCCCGGCCTGGAAGATGGCGCCGGCCCTGGCTTTCGGCAACACCGTGGTGCTCAAGCCTTCCGAGCACACGCCCGGCGCGGCCTGGGAACTCTTCGCCATCCTGGAACGCGCGGGCTTGCCGGCCGGCGTGGCCAACCTCGTCAACGGCGAAGGCGCGGCGGCCGGCCAGGCCCTGCTCGACGGCGTGGACGCCGTGAGCTTCACGGGCAGCGTCGCGACCGGCCGCAAGATCGCCACCGGCGCGTCCGAGCGCATGATCCGCGTGCAGCTGGAGATGGGCGGCAAGAATCCCCTGGTGGTGCTGGACGACGCCGATCTGGACGTGGCGGTCGAGTGCGCCTTGAACGGCGCCTTCTTTTCCGCCGGCCAGCGCTGCACCGCTTCGAGCCGGCTGATCGTGGCCGACGGCATCCACGACCGCTTCGTGCAGGCGCTGACGGAACGGATGCGCAAGCTGGTCGTGGGCGACCCCCGGACGGCGGGCACCCAGATCGGCCCCGTCATCAATGACGCGCAGCTGCGCAAGATCCTGGGCTACATCGAGCTGGGCCAGAGCGAGGGCGCCACGCTGGCGGAGGGCGGCAAGCGCGCCGACGCGTCCAGCGCCGGCCATTTCCTGCGCCCGACGCTGTTCACGCATAGTTCCAACGACATGCGCATCAACCGCGAGGAAATCTTCGGCCCGGTGGCCGCGGTGATCCGGGTGTCGGGCTACGACGAGGCCCTGGAAGTCGCCAACGACACGGCCTTCGGACTGTCGTCGGGCATCTGCACCACCTCGCTCAAGGCGGCCAACCATTTCCGCCTGAACGTGCGCAGCGGGCTGACGATGGTGAACCTGCCCACGGCCGGGCTGGACTATCACGTGCCCTTCGGCGGCGTGAAGGCCTCCAGCTTCGGGCCCCGCGAACAGGGACGCTACGCCGTGGACTTCTACACCTCCACCAAAACCGCCTACATCGGCTATTGAACCACCGCGGCTGACCGGCGCGCGAACGCCGGCAGCAGAGGAGACAGGCATGGAAAAGATCGGCTTTATCGGTTTGGGCCGCATGGGCAAGCCCATGGCGCTGAACCTGCGCAAGGCGGGATTCGACCTCGTGGTCCTGGACATCAACAGGCAGGCCATGGAAGAACTGGCCGTGGCGGGGGCGGCGCTGGGCAAGGACGTGGCCGACGTGGCGCAACGCTGCGCCATCATCGTGACGATGCTGCCCTCGTCCAAGGAAGTGGAGCAGGTGGCGCTGGGCAGCGGCGGCATCTTCGGCAATGCGGCCCGCGGCAGCCTGCTGATGGACATGAGCACCATCGACCCGCTGGCCACCGACCGGCTGCAGGAACAGGCGCTGGCCCATGGCATGACGGTGGTGGACGCGCCCGTGGGCCGCCTGGCCGAGCATGCCGACCGCGGCGAATCGCTGTTCATGGTGGGCGCGAGCGACGCCGATTTCGCCCGCGTCAAGCCGTTGCTGGATGCCATGGGCACCACCACCTACCACTGCGGCCCGGTGGGAGCGGGCGGGCGCACCAAGCTGGTCAACAACTACGTCGCGGTGACGCTGTGCCAGGTCAACGCCGAGGCGCTGGCGCTGTCGCAGCGCTTCGGGCTGGACATCACCAAGACCTTGCAGGTGCTGTACGGCACGTCGGCCTCCAACGGCCAGCTGCGGATGAACTTCCCGAACAAGGTGCTGGTCGGCGATACCTCGCCGGGATTCACCATCGACCTGGCGCACAAGGACATGTCCCTGATCGTGAGCGCCGCGCACGCGGCCAAGGTGCCGATGCCGGTGGCCGCCGCCGTGCACGAATCGTTCAGCCTGGCCCGGGCGGGCCAGTTCGGCGGCATCGACTTCTCCGGCATCGCCGACGCCATCTGCCACTTCGCCCAGATCGAGAAGCCGCGCGTGCCGGAGGGCTGGAAGCCGGCCTAGAACCGGTACTTGACCCGTCCGATCACGCTGCGCCGGCTGCCGGGGTAGCAATCCGTGAGGTCGGAGCACGTCGCCAGGTATTCCTTGTCGAAGAGGTTGGTGGCGTTGACGGACAGGGTCAGGTGCTTGTCCACGGCATAGGACACGCCCGCGTCGATGAGCGTGCGGCCCGCGATCTTCAGCGTGTTGGCATTGTCGCCGTAGGTCGAGCCCACGTAGCGGGCGCCCACGCCCAGGCTCAGTCCGGCCAGGGCCGAGCGGCGCACCGTGTAGTTCAGCCAGCCGGAGGCGGTGTGCTCGGGCACCAGCGCCGGCCGGTTACCCTGAGTGGCGTTGTTGGCGCTGGTGATCTCCGCGTTGACGTAGGTGTACGAGCCGGTGAAGTCCCAGCCGTCGGCCAAGCTGAACTTGCCCTCGACCTCCACGCCGCGCGATTGCACTTCGCCCGAGGCGACCTGGAAGCCCGGGTTCAGCAGGTCGTTGGTCAGCACATTGCTTTTCTTGATGTCGAACAGCGCGATCGTGTACAGCGAATCCGATCCCGGCGGCTGGTACTTGACGCCGGCCTCCCACTGCCGCGCGCGCGACGGCGCGAACGGGGCGCTGCCGTTGGCCGGCGCCGACACGCCGGTGTTCGGCAGGAAGGACTGGGCGTAGCTGACGTAGGGCGCGACGCCGTTGGGCATTACGTAGTTCAGGCCGGCCCGGCCGCTGAAGCGCGTGCCGTCCTGGTCGGTCTCCGTGTTCAGCAGGCGGTTCTCGGTCTTCTGGCTGTACCAGTCGTAGCGGCCGCCCAACGTGAGCACCCAGCGGTCGGCGAACCTGATCTGGTCCTGCAGGTACAGCCCGGTCTGGTGCGTGCGTTCCAGGTAGTTGGCCAGCGGCGTCGTGGGCGTGGGAACGTCCACGCCGTAGACCGGGTCGTAGGGATTCAGGCTGGGCGCCGGCCCCATGGTGCGCGACACGTCCGCGCTGCTGCGGTTGAAGTCCAGGCCGGCCAGCAGCGTGTGCGAGAGCGGCCCGGTGTCCAGGTTGAACTGCACCTGGTTGTCCAGCGCCAGCGCGGTCATGCCTTCGTCGAACCGGCGCGCGGAACGGGTCAGCCCCTGCGGGTTCACGCCCACCACCAGCACGTTGTCCAGCAGCGCGTCGACCGTGCCGTAGCGCAGGTTCTGGCGCACCTGCACGGTGTCGTTGAAGCGATGCTCGAACAGATAGCCGATGGTTTTCTGCTTCTGGTCGTAGCGGTTGAAGTTGGGGTCGCCGTTGCGTATGTCGGTGGGCTTGCCGTTCACGGTGACGGTGCCGATGGTGCCGCCCGAGCGGTCATGCAGGAACTCTGTCTGCAACGTGAAGCGCGTGGCCGCGGAAGGCGCCCAGGTGAGGGACGGGGCGACGAAAAGCCGGTCGTCCGAGATGCGGTCGCCGTTCGGATAGGTGAATTGCGTATTGGCGTCGCGCGCCACGCCCACCAGGCGGTAGAGCAGGGTGCCGTCTTCATTGGCGGGGCCGGTGAGGTCCACGGCGGCCTGCTTGCGCTGGAAGCTGCCGTATTCCAGTTCGGTTTCGTACTGCGGCGTGGCCGAAGGCAGCTTGCTGACGCGGTTGATCAGGCCGCCCGCGTCGCCCTGGCCATACAGCACCGAGGACGGGCCGCGAAGCACCTCGATGCGTTCGAGCGCATAGGGTTCGCTGCGGAACAGCGTGTAGCCGGTGGCGGCCTGGCGCAAGCCGTCCTTGTAGTCGCTGGTGGATTGGGCGTTGAAGCCGCGCATCATCACCCAGTCGAACCCCTTGGGGTCCACGCCGTAGGTTTCGACCGCCACGCCGGGCACGTAGCGCAGGACTTCCGTCACGCTCTGGGCATTCTGCGCCTCCATCTGGGCGCGCGTCACCACGGAAATGGACTGCGGCGTTTCCAGGATCGGGGTGTCGGTCTTGGTGCCGGCGCGCGATTCCTGCGCCACGAAGCTGTCGGGCGCGACGCCCGCGGCGCTCACGGTCACGGCTTCCAGCGTCGCCACGCCGGCCTGGCCCGCGGGCAGGCGGCGCAGGACATAGCCGCCGCCCTGGGGCTGGGCGGCCAGGCCGCTGCCGGCCAGGATGGCGGCGAATCCCTCGCGCACGCCGTAGGCGCCGCGCAGGCCCGGGCTGGTGGCGCCGGCGGTCAGGGCGCCGTCGATCGTGATCATGACGCCCGCTCGCTGCGCATAGGCGTTGAGCACCTGGTCCAGCGTGCCGGCGGGAATGTCGTAGACGGCGGCCGCCTGGCTGCGTGGAGAGGCGGGCGGCGCGTCGGCGGCCGCGCCCGGGACCGGCGCGGCCGCCGCCAGCGAGGCCAGGGCCAGCGCGATGGCGCGCCGGGTCGCGGAGAGGGAAAAGCGGAAGGGCATATCGGTGTTCTCGTCGGAGTGAAATGGCGGGGTTATTCACGTATCCCGGACGAGAACGGAAAAGTGCTACGGTTGCGGCCGATTTTTTTCGGAAGGGGCCGGCCCGCCCTGCGCTCAGCGGGGTTCCACCACCACCCAGTAGTTCGTGTAGCGGCTGATCCGCAGGGGCAGGGCGGCGGCCAGGGAGGCCAGCACGCGGTCCGTATCGCCCAGCGGATAGACGCCGGACACGATCAGGTCGGCCACGCCGGCGTGGCACCGGATCACGCCGGGGCGGTGGCGCCCCACCTGTTCGAGGAAGTCGGCCAGGCGCATGCGGTCCGCCACGAGCTGGCGGTTCAGCCAGGCGGGCCGCGCCCCGGCCAGCGGCCGGGCGGGCGTGGCGCCCGCGGCGGTGAAGGAGGTCGCGTGGCCCGCGTCCAGCACCATCGGACGGGCCCGCGACGGCCGGATCTCGACCGCGCCCTCGTACACCGCGACCGCCACCTCGCCGCGGCGGCGGTCCACGGTGTAGCGCGTGCCCAGTGCGTGGACGCTGCCCAGGTCGGTCGCGACGAAGAACGGCCGGCCCCGCGCAAGCGGGCCGTGGCCGGTTTCGATATAGAGTTCGCCGCGGCGCAGCGCCACGCGTCGCGCATCGGGGCCGTAATCGATGTCCACGGCGCTGTCGCCGTTGAGCGTCAGCAGGGTGCCGTCTTCCAGCGCGACCTGGCGCCGCTCGCCGACGGCGCTGCGGTAGTCGGCCAGGTAATCGGCCAGGTAGCCGGACCAGGGCGCCTGGCGAACGGCCAGGCCGGCCGCGCCCGCCACCCCCGCGCCCAGCAATCCGAAGCCCATCAGCCGCAGCGCCTGGCGCCGGCCGGCCTTGCGGCCGGTGGCGGCCAGCGCGCGGGCCGACGCCACCGGCGACACATCCAGCAGGCGCGAGTCCAGCCGCTGCACGTGCCGCCAGGCGCGTTCGTGGTCGGGGTGGGCGGACAGCCATCGCTGCCAGGCCGCCCGTTCCTCGTCGCTGACCTCGCCGGACCACATGACGACCAGCCAGTGCAGGCCTTGCGCCAGCGCGGGTTCCGGGATGCCGGGAGGGATCGCCGTCACAGCGCCGCCATGCAGGCCTGCGCGGCGCGCAGCATGTGCTTGCGCACCAGCGCGACGGACACGTCCAGGCGCTGCGCGATCTCGGAATATTTGAGCCCTTCGAAGCGCGACAGGATGAAGACCTGCCGCGCCCGGGCGGGCAGGGCGTCCAGCGCGGCGTCCACGGCGATCAGGGTTTCCAGCGCCAGCGCCCGCGCCTCGGCCGAGGGCATGTGCGCCTCGGGCAACTGGGCGAGCGCTTCCAGGTAGGCCGTCTCCAGCGAGCGGCGGCGGAACAGGTCGACCACCAGCCCCTTGGCGATCTGCGTGAGGAAGGCGCGCGCCTGGCCGGCCTCGGGCAGCCGGCCGGAGCGCAGCAGGCGCTCGTAGGTATCGTGCGAGAGGTCGGCGGCGTCGTGCGCGCATCCCAGCCGGCGGCGCAGCCAGCCCGCCAGCCATCCATGGTGGTCGAGGTAGAGGGCGCTCAGGGCATGTTGCGCCGCAGGCTGGTTGGCCGCCGTCACGGTGGAGTCTCGCAATGCTTGAAAGCTGATAATGATAATCGTTGTTAATTTTATTAGACAAGCGGGCGCCGCGCGGGGCGCGGTCACGGCGATGTAACCCAATGAGATATTTAACTTTTCATTGCACGGCGCCGTAATAGGGGGGAGCTTTATGCAACCCCGGAGTGCCCCCCATGTTCAAGAATTTAAGTATCCGCGCGGTCTTGACGACCGCTTTAGTCGTTTTCTTCTCGCTTTTCCTGGTGACCGGCATCGCCGTCCACCAGCAACTCGATTCCAATCGCGGTTCCATCGAAGTGCTGCTGGACACCAACCTGGTCCGCGCCAACGCCGTGAACAACGCCGGCGCCGAACTGCTGCGCGCCCGGCTGGTGCTGCTGGCGGCCCAGACCGCGCTGATGGAAGGCAAAAGCATCGACAACCTGGCCAGCATGCAGCGCCTGGAGGGCTATACCAAGAAAGCCAGCGACCTGATCCAGACCGCGCGCCAGACGCCCGAGACCTCGGCGCAAGGCAAGCCGCTGCTGGAAGCCGCGCTGGCGGCGTTCGACGTCTACCAGCGCGACGCCATCGTGCCGATGATCGCCGCCATCCGCGCCGGCAACGCCCAGGAGGCCGGCCGCCTGAATCTTGAGAAGGTGACGCCCCTGGGCCTGACCTTCACCGCCGCCATCCAGAAATACGTGGACTACGCCGACGACGTGGGCCTGCGCGTCGCGCGCGACGCATCCACCCGCATCAACGGCGCGATCGCCGTGCTGGCCGGTCTTTTGATCGTCGTGGGCGTGCTGGTGGTGGGCCTGTACGCCGTGTTCGCGCGTTCGGTCTTCCGCCCGCTGCACGAGGCCGGACGGCTGTTCGACCGCATCGCCGCCGGCGACCTGACCAACCGCATCGAGCAGCGCGGCAACAATGAAATCGGCGTGCTGTACGGCGCCGTCAAGCGCATGCAGGACAGCCTGGCGCGCACCGTCTCGGCCGTGCGCCTGGGCGTGGAAGAAATCCATACCGGTTCGCGTGAGATCGCGGCGGGCAACATCGACCTGTCGTCGCGCACCGAGCAGCAGGCGGCCTCCCTGGAGGAAACCGCCGCCAGCATGGACGAACTGTCGTCCACCGTGCGCAACAACGCGGAAAGCTCGCGCAGCGCGTCGGAACTGGCGATGGCCGCCTCCGAGGTGGCCACGCGCGGCGGCCGGGCGGTGGGCGACGTGGTCGGCACGATGCGCGGCATCGCCGACAGTTCCAACCGCATCGCCGACATCGTCGGCGTGATCGACGGCATCGCCTTCCAGACCAACATCCTGGCGCTGAACGCGGCCGTGGAAGCGGCGCGGGCGGGCGAGCAGGGCAAGGGCTTCGCGGTCGTGGCCAGCGAAGTGCGCGCCCTGGCGCAGCGCAGCGCCGCCGCCGCCAAGGAAATCAAGGGCCTGATCGACGACTCGGTGCAGAAGGTATCGGTCGGTTCCGACCAGGTGGAGGCCGCCGGCGCCACCATGCAGGAGATCGTGACCTCGGTGCGCCGCGTCACGGACATCATCAACGAAATCTCCAGCGCCTCCGAAGAGCAGTCGCAGGGGATCCAGCAGGTGAACCAGGCCGTGTCGCAAATGGACAGCGTGACGCAGCAGAACGCGGCCCTGGTCGAGCAGGCCGCCGCGTCCGCGGCCTCGCTGGAAACCCAGGCCCAGCGCCTGCGCGAAGCCGTGGCGGTGTTCAAGCTGCAGGCCGGCCAGGTGATCGACGCCGACGCGCCCGCCCTGGGCCGCGGCGCGGAGCCGGCGCTGATCGGCGCCTGACGGCCGGAAAAGCGGGGAGATCCGGCGCCGCCCGGACGCTTCCCGCCGCATCGGGGCCCCGGCGCCCTCGGCGCGTCCCCGATCCATCGCGACCGGAACCGGCGCGATGGATCCGTTACTCAAGTTGGGTGGAGCCGACCTTCCGCGCTCCCGCCCACTGAGCCAAGGGGAATTTCAATGAATGACATTGCCGCTTTGCGATCAGGCGCCACGCTCCTGAGCAGTGAAGTCCAGGACCTCAGGCAGGATCACGTCCAGACCGTCAACCGCTACACCGCGCTGGCCGAGCTGCTGGAGCGGATCGACAGCGCCAAGCAAGGGCAGCACGACGACCTGGAAGCCCAATACCCCACCTCGTTCAAGCCGGATTTCACGGATCGGAACGCGATCATTCCGAGCGCGGGGGTCGTGTCGAAGGGGGCGCGGGAAATCGTCTCCCAGCAACAGCTGGTCCACGAATGCCAGCAGGTGCTGCAGGCGCTGGCGCAGGAAGAACTGGAGCATGGCGAGCGCCTGGCGCAGGTGGGCGACCGCCTGGACGAGGCCCTGGCCCTGGTCCGGCCCCAACATACGCCCACGCTCTCGGACGCCTCCCGCCTGCGCGATTGCCTGGGCGAAGTCCAGGATGAAATGGCCGTCATGTCGGACCGCCACGTGGCGATGCAGCAGGCGAACGAGCTGCTGGCCGATCTGATCGGCAAGCTGAAGGCCGAGCCGCCCGAGGTGCCGCAGGCCAGCCCGCGGCAGACGCAGGTGCTGCATATGCGGGCCGAAGGCGCCATCCAGATCCCGGGCGGCCCGGGCAGCCATTCCCTGTCGTCGTTTTCCGTGCCGACCCAGCACCAGGTGAGCGGCCGGATCCAGGGCGGGCTGCGTCCGGGAAGCACGCTGGGCAGCGACGCGATCGTCAGCGCCGACGATGGCCGCAACCAGGTCGTGTGCAGCAACGTGGTGCGCATTTCCGCCAGCGACCTGGCCAACCCGCAGCGGCTGGGCCAGGTGCTGGATTCGCTGACCACCCGGGCGTCGCGCGGCTGCCATGCGGTGGCGGCGGAACGGCAGGGCGAGACCGGCTTTCCGGGCGCAAAAACGGTGTCGGACCGCCTGTTCAAGACGGCGATACTGGTGATCGACCCCAAGAAACTGGACGACGCGGACCAGCTGGAGGTCGCCAGCCTGCTGGGCAATCCCACGCTGAGCACGGAGTGCTCGACCCGCGAGGTGCCCAAGAGCGCCATCGTGGCGGCGATCGTCCCGGCGCGGACCGGCGGCGACGTGGGCGTGCCCACATTGCAGGTCGGAGACCGGCAGGCCGCCTTCTCCATGACGGTCAAGGACGGCGGCGGGCAGTATCAGACGCAAGTCTTCGACGACCTGACCATGCCCGACTACGAGCAGGGCCTGACCGCCGTGCTGCAGGCCAATCCGGACCGGACCCTGCTGATCCACCTGACGCGCTTCCAGTAGCGCGGGCGGCGGCTTTCGCGGGCGGAAGGGGCTTGGCGCGCAACGCGTCCGGCCCGCCGGCCCCGGACGGGCATAAAATAGCGGATTGTCCATCCCCGCACGCACCTCTACAGGATCCCGCGCCATGAACGCACGCATCCCCGAAGACGCTCTTCCGCCCACCCTCGATCCGAAGGCCCTGCAGGCTTTCGTGGACGACAAATGGGACAACGAGATCATCCCGGCGCTGACCGACTACATCGCGATCCCCGCCAAAAGCCCGGCCTTCGACGCCGATTGGGAAAAGAATGCGTTCATCGAGCGCGTGGTGCGCGACGCCGCGCAATGGGTCGAGGCGCAGAAGGTATCCGGCCTGAAGCTGGAAGTGGTGCGCCTGCCGGGCCGCACGCCCGTCATCTTCTTCGACGCGCCGGCCACCCGCAGCGACAACGGCGATACCGTGCTGCTGTACGGTCACCTGGACAAGCAGCCCGAATTCTCCGGCTGGCGCGCGGGCCTGGGGCCCTGGACGCCCAAGTACGAAGACGGCAAGCTGTACGGCCGCGGCGGCGCGGACGACGGCTACGCCGTGTACGCCTCGCTGACCGCCATCATGGCGCTGGACAAGCAGGGCATTCCCCGCCCGCGCTGCGTGGGCATCGTCGAAACCTGTGAAGAGTCCGGCAGCTACGACCTGCTGCCCTACGTGGACGCGCTGCGCGACCGCCTGGGCAATGTGGCGCTGGTGGTCTGCCTGGATTCGGGCGCGGGCAACTACGACCAGCTCTGGATGACCACTTCGCTGCGCGGCATGGTGTCGGGCACCCTGGAAGTGCAGGTGCTGGACGAAGGCGTGCACTCGGGCGACTCCAGCGGCGTCGTGCCCTCGTCGTTCCGCATCCTGCGCCACCTGCTGGACCGCCTGGAAGACAGCGGCACCGGCCGCCTGCTGCCGCAAAGCCTGCATTGCGACATCCCCGCCGACCGCATCGAGCAGGTGCATGCCACCGCCCGCATCCTGGGCGACGAGGTCTGGCGCCGTTTCCCCTGGAGCTGCGGCGCCGAGGGCGGCTTCGTGCTGCCCATGACGACCGAGCCCGAAGAGGCCTTGCTGAACCGCACCTGGCGTCCGACGCTGTCGGTGACGGGCGCCGAAGGCCTGCCGCCGCTCTCCAGCGCCGGCAACGTGCTGCGCCCGCGCACCGCCTTCAAGCTGTCGCTGCGCCTGCCCCCGCTGGTGGACGCCGTGGCCGCCTCGGAGGAAATCAAGGCGCTGCTGGAAGCCGACGCGCCCTACAACGCCAAGGTGATCTTCAAGGCCAACGAAGGCGCGGCCACCGGCTGGAACGCGCCCGCGTCCGAACAGTGGCTGACCCGCGCGCTGGACGCCGCGTCCCAGCAGTACTACGGCGCGCCCTGCGGCTACATCGGCCAGGGCGGCACGATTCCGCTGATGAGCATCCTGCAGAAGGGCTTCCCCAAGGCCCAGTTCATGGTCTGCGGCGTGCTCGGCCCGAAATCCAACGCCCACGGCCCCAATGAATTCCTGCACGTCCCTTACGGCAAGAAGCTGACCGCGGCCGTGGCCCAGACCATGGCGGCGATGCCGGTATGATTTCCACTTCCGACGCGTATGCCAATGTGGTCGCGGAAACCAGGCATTGGCTGAACCAGGCCGTCATCGGCCTGAATCTCTGTCCTTTCGCCAAGGCGGTGCAGGTCAAGGACCAGATCCGCTTTGCCGTCAGCGACGCCACCGACGCCGAAGGCGTGTTGACCGACCTGCAGGACGAACTGGCGCTGCTGGCCGAAACCGATCCCGAGCAGATCGACACCACGCTCCTGATCCTGCCCGACGCGCTGGACGACTTCCTGGAGTTCAACGACTTCGAGGACCTGTCGGACCGGCTGCTCAAGCGCATGCGCCTGGTGGGAGAGCTGCAGGTGGCCACCTTCCACCCGCAGTTCCAGTTCGCGGATACCGAGCCGGACGACATCTCCAACTACACGAACCGCTCGCCGTATCCCATCCTGCACCTGCTGCGCGAAGACAGCATCGACCGCGCGGTGGAATCCTTCCCCGACGCCGCCGAGATCTACGAGAAGAACATCGATACGATGCGCCGCCTGGGCATCGAAGGATGGAAGAAACTCATGATCAAGGGCTGAGCCAGGCAGGCCTGACCGGGCCGGGCCAAGCCGACCCGACCAAGCCGACCCGACCAAGTCGATCCGGCCAAGTCGATCCGGCCAAGTCGATCCGGCCGAGCCCGGCCCGGATCGCATACCAAATACCGTTTGGCGGAATACGGCGCCCAGGGCGCTTCGGGATATCCCTAGATAGCCCATCCGTGGTATTGCATACAACATACGTTTTCCGCGGCCGCTCGCTCCACGGCGGGCGGCCAGCGGGACCTTCCCCTTTCATTGCTTTTCCCCGCGGGCGTTGGCGCGCGGGGGCGTAGTGCTTGCCTGGAGAGCCGTATGCGATTCACCCGCCGCCATGCCCTGGGCGCGCTTGCCGCGCTGCCCCTGATCTCGCGCCCGGCCTGGGCCCAGAACACCTTCCCGACCCGGCCCGTGCGCTTGCTGGTGGGCTTTGCCCCGGGCGGGCTGACCGACATCGCGGCGCGCGCCCTGGCCGAGCGCATGGGCAAGACGCTGAAGCAGAGCGTGGTGGTGGAGAACCGCCCGGGCGGGCAGGCCATCATCGCCACCGTGGCGGTGGCGCGCGCCGAGCCGGACGGCTACACCCTGGGTTTCGCCGGCACCAATGGCATGATCCTGAACCCCTTGCTCTACAACAACCTGCCTTACCAGCAATCGGATTTCAAGCAGCTGGGATCGATGGGCAAATCGCCCATGCTGCTGATCGTCAGCCCCGCGCTGGGCGTGAAGAACGTGCAGGAATTCATCGCCCTGGCCAAGAAGAAGCCGGGCGACATCACTTGCGCGCACGCGGGGCGCGGGGTGATCAACCACCTGGCGTTGCTGCATTTCCAGTCCAAGACGGGCACCCAGTTCCAGGACGTGCCGTACAAGGGCAGCGGCCCCGCGCTGCTGGACCTGATGGCCGGCACCGTGCAGAGCACGTTCGACTTCCCGACGTCGGCGCTGCCCAACATCAAGTCCGGCAAGCTCCAGGTGCTGGCGGTCACGTCAGACAAGCGCCTGTCCAGCCTGCCCGACGTGCCCACGATGAAAGAGGCGGGGCTCGATGGCTTCGAACTCTATACCCGCATGATGATCTCGGGCCCCGCGGCCATGCCGGCCGCCGTGGTCCAGACCCTGGAGAACTCGGTGCGCGAAGGCACCCGCGATCCCAGCCTGGTGCAGCAGTTCGCCGATCAGGGCGTGACCGTCGAGTTCACCTCGTCGGCCGACCTGGACCGCGTCATCGCCGAGGAATCCGCCATGTGGGCGCAGGTCATCAAGGCCAACGGCGTGCCCAAGACCGACCTGAAGAGCTGAGGAGCCGCCCCGATGACCGAACAGCCCCGCATCACCGTCAGCCCCGAGCGCGCCCTGATCGACGTGGCGCGCGATATCCGCATGGACGGCTTTCCCGCCTACGCCTTCGTCACCGTGACGGCCAGCATGCAGATGTGCGGCGCGCCGTGGCGCTCGCAGGCCGTGTTCATCGCAGGCCACGACGGCAGCCTGGACCTGGCGCGCGACTGCCCGGTCTCCGGCAGCTACGCCGAGCCCTCGGCCATGGGCCTCGTCTGGTCCATGGACTGCCAGGACATGGAGCGCGTGGTGTTCCCGCCCGACCGCACCGAGCCCTTGACCGTCGAGATCGAGGCCAGCGACGGCCGCCGGACCGCCCGCGCGCAACTCGTGCAGGAATTCCTGGCCGACGGAGTGACGCACCGCGCCGTGCGCGAGCAGGTCGGCGGCATGACGCTGTCGGGCGAGCTCTACACGCCGGCCGGGCCCGGCCCGCATCCGCTGGTGATCTACATGAACGGATCGTCCGGCGGCGTCAACGCGCCGCGCGCGGCGCTGTTCGCGGCCCGCGGCTACCAATGCCTGGCGCTGGCCATCTTCAACTACGAAGGCCGGCCCAAGTACCTGAACGACATGCCGCTGGAGTATTTCGAGCAGGCCTTGCGCTGGGCCCGCGCCGAACTGGCGCCGCGCGACGGTTTCGTCGCGCTCTCCGGCATCAGCCGGGGCGGCGAGACCTCGCTGCTGGTGGCGGCCCACTATCCCGACCTGGTCAGCGCGGTGGTCGCCTACGTGCCGTCGCCCGTGATGCACGGCGTCGTCAGCGCCGGATCGCCGGGCACGGGCCGCAATGCCCAGGTCTGGACCAAGGCCGGCGAACCGCTGCCGCACCTGTGGCAGGACAACGCCACCGCAGATTGGGAAGCGGCCTATGCCTCCGAGCCGCCGTACCGCCAGACCCACGCTTTCCTCACAGCCACCCGCGACAGCGCGGCCTTCGAGCGCGCCCGCATCCCGATCGAGCGCTACCCCGGCCCCGTCATGCTGGTGAGCGCCTCGGATGACGGCTTCTGGCCCAGCACGGCCTATTCCGAGATCGTGGTTCGTCTGCGCCTGGCGCAAGGCCTGCCGACCGTCCATCACGTCTGCATGGGCGCCGGCCACCACGTGCACTATCCCTATCTGCCCGCCACCCTGATCAGCAAGCCGCACGCGATGTCGGGCCTGCTGCTGGACGCGGGCGGGACGCCGCCCGCCAATGCCGCGGGCAACGAGGGCTCGTACCTGGCGGTGCTGGACTTCCTGCGCCGCGAGTCGGGGGCCTAGGGCGCCCGGATTGCGACTTCAGGCGTAGCGCCGGGCCGGACCTCCTCCCGGCGGCCTAGGCCTCCTGCGCTTTGACGGCGCAACGCGCTTGCCTTAATTTTCCGGGATTCGCGTCGAGACGGCCGCGGGCCGCCTCGGAATCTCCGGGGGGGAAGACATGCAGATCGCTACGACCGTCCTGGTAGTGGGCGCAGGCCCGGCGGGCCTGCTCACCGCCGCCGAACTCCGCCGGCGCGGCGTCGACTGCCTGCTGATCGACGCGCACGAGCGTCCGCTGGAATGGGACCGCGCCACCGTGGTCCATCCGCGCTCGCTCGAACTCTTCGATTCGCTCGGCATCGTCGAGCCGCTGCTGGCCGCCGGCGTCAGGCAGTGCGGGGCCCGCATCCATGCGAACGGCGAAATCCTGGGCGAGATCGACCTGGATCTTTGCGGCAGCCGCTATCCCTACAACATCGGCATCTCGGAAGAAGCCACGGAGGCGATCCTCGCCGACTACCTCGCCGCTCAGGGCGGGGCGGTCCAGCGGGCGACGAAACTGGCGGGGCTGGAAGACACCGAGGACGGCATGCTCGCCACGCTGGAGCAGCCGGATGGCCGGGCCACGGTGCTGGCGCAATGGGTGGTCGGCTGCGACGGGCACCACAGCACGGTGCGCGAGCTGGCGGGGATCCCCCAGGAAGGGCACGACATCGACCAGCCCTGGGCGGTTTTCGACGCCCGCGTAAGCGGCTGGCCCCACCTCTTCGAGGCCAACTACGCCTACCTGGACACGATCCCGGTCATCCTGACCGCCTTGCCCGGCGAGCGCTGGCGCGTCTACCTGCGCCCCAGCGCGGAGGACTCCGACCTGGTGGCCGACGCGCTGTCCACGCTGCGCCGCTACCTCCCGGAGGCGAGTTTCGAGGAAGTCAGCCATCCCACGCGCTTTTTCTGCCACACCAAGGTGGCGCGCCGCTTCCGCTCGGGCCGCATCCTGCTGGCCGGCGACGCCGCGCACACGTGCAGCCCGGCGCAGGGCCACGGCATGAACACCGGGCTCCAGGACGCGGCCAACCTGGCCTGGAAACTGGCGCTGGTGTGCCGGGGGCATTGCTCGGACAAGCTGCTCGACAGCTACCCGGCGGAACGCCGCCCCGCGGCGCAGCGGGTGATGGCCTCGGGCGACGCCGCCGAAAGCGCGCAGATGGCCACCGATCCGGCCGCGATCGCGGCGCGCAACGCGGCGATCCGGGCCGCCTTCGCCGATCACGCTTCGCAGCACCTGGAAGCGGTGGCGGAAGCCGAGCTGGACATCGATTACGCCGATTCGCCCATCGTCATGGGCGACCGGCACGACGCGGTGTCGCCGGGCCAGCGGCTGCCCGACCAGATCTCTTTCCGCCTCGCGGCGGGCGGCACGGGCATGCTGCACGACTACGCCCGCCGCCCTGGCCATACCGTGTTCCTGGTGGGCGGCCCGGCCACGCCCGAGCAGGCTTTGCGGCAGGTCCGTCTGGGCATGGAGGCGTTGTCCGACGGCGCCATCATCGAGGCGGTGATCGCGCTGACGGCGAACGCCGATGCCGGCGACGTGGACGGCTACCTGGATCCCGCCATGGCCGGCAGGCTGGGCGTGGGAGACATGGTGGTCCTGGCCGTGCGGGCGGACGGCCACGTCGGGCTGCGCGCCGAAAGCCGCCACGTGGAAAGCCTGGCCGCCTACGTTGACCGCTTGCGGACGTCCGGCGCCTGAGCGGACGCCTCCACGCCCGGCACGCCAACGCGGATGCGGCGGGAGAAGTCCGGCGCGTCGCCCGCGGCGCGGGCCCGGTCGGTATAGCGGCCGCCCCGCCGGTAAGCCTGCGCGCTGTCGGCGCCGTCCAGCGCGCCCAGGCGGTACAGGTATTCGGGCAGGTAGCCCGACAGCAGCAGCCGGTAGTCCATCGGCAGCCCCGGCACGATCTGGTCGGCCAGGCGGTACACGATGGTGGTGCAGTTGGCGGTCAGCGTGTTGTAGAAGCGCGGCTTGCGCACCAGGCGGTTGGCCGTGGCGACGTACGACAGCAGCAGCTTGCGGGCCGCGCCCTCGGGCATGCGCACGCGGTACAGGTAGCCGTCCTCGCCGCGCACATTGGTGCGCACGCGCAGGCTGTCTTCTTCGGTGGACGCCAGGACGGCAAGCTCGTATTGCCGGAAGAAGCCGCCGAGCTCCGAGAAGGTGTCGTTGCGCTTGCGGCGGATCTCCACCGAGAACACCAGGTACTGGCCGTCGTCGAAGCCGAACGACACCATGGCATGCGCGACCGCGGGCCGGCCCCAGTAGGACAGGGCCAGGTCCACCGAAGCCAGGCGCGACAAGTCGTAGGCGCGGGTTTCCCAGCGCGGGTCGTAGTCGGTGCGCGTGCGCCAGTGGAAATCGCGCACGTTGCGCAGGGTGACGCGGTCGCCGTCCACCGATCCCTGGGTCTGGCGGGCCACCTCGGGCATCCACTCGCGTGCATTCGAGGGGCGCACGCCTAGCCGCCACCACGCCAGCAAGGCCAGGAGCAGCGCGCCGAACCCGGCGGCCGGGAGGAAGCTGCCGCCCGCCAAGCCGGCCAGCGCGGCGGCGGCCAGCGCCAGCCAGGCCGCTGGCGGCAGGGCGCGCGCCCGGCGTCCCAGCGGCGGCTGGAACCAGAGCGCGAGCGCGCCCCATGCCGCGCCCGCCAACACGGCCAGGCCGGCCGCGGCTTGCAGGATCATGACGAGGAGGCGCCGCGCGCGTTGCGGGCGACGGCGGCGCGGTCCTGGCTGCGCCAGCCGGCGCGCAGGCGGGCCATCTGGCGCAGGGCCTGCTGCGACATCTTCCACCAGCCGAACGGGCGCGGGTCGGCCAGCATGCTCAAGGCGCGGGCATAGTCCAGCGTCAGGCCCGGCGTCCAGGCCATGGTCAGGGCGCGCTTGCGGATCTGCGCCGCCACCCAGAGTTCCGGCGTCAGCAGCAGGCGCAGCAGCACGCGCCATCCGGCCTCGGGGCCGTGCAACCGGCCCACCACGCCGTCCAGCGCCGCCTCCAGCCCGTTGGAGACCGAGCTGGAGCAATTCCGGTGCGTGAGGTTGTAGGTGGCGTTCTTGCGGTACTCGTCCCAGAACGCCTGCAGCTTGGCCGCGTCGTAGTTGCGGATGCGCACCTGCATGGTGGACGGGCACCATGCCTTGGACTCGGTCGCGTAATCGGGCTGGAACACGCCGGGCACGTTGTTGTCGGCCGTGGCGCGCAGCAGCGTGCCGAACTGTTCGGGGGAATGGTCGATTTCCTGCGCCGGATAGAGGCTGATGTACACGCCCTCGGGCGACTCCATCGCGGCATGGCCGGTGGACACCACGCCGTTCACGTCGACGGCCGCGATGTAGCGGTCCACCACCGGGTAATTGCGCGTCTCCGTCTTGGCCGAGCCGGAGGGCGTCCAGACGTGGACCGTCAGCGCGCGCTCGGATGCTTGCGGCGGGCCGTCGAACACCGTCTGGGGCGGGGCGTCGGCGCGCGTGGGCATGAAATCCGGATGCGGGTTGTCGTCCAGCGCCGGGTTCGAAGCCAGGCGGCGCACCCGGTAGGCCAGCGCCAGCAGCTTGAGGCCGGAGAACGCCAGGAACAACCCCAGGCAGTACGGCACCGTGCCTACGTAATGGGTGGGGTAGGGCTGGAAGAAGAAGATGGCCAGCAGTATCTCGGCCACGCCCGAGGCGAACACATAGCGCCAGCGTTCATAGCGCACCACGTACGCGGCGGTGCACTGCATCAGCCCGTCCACCAGGAACAGCAGGCCGAAAATCATGGACAGCACGAAATGCCCGTGGTGGTGGCCGGCCAGGACCAAAATGCCGGCCGCCAGCACGATGATCCCCTTGGCGTAGCGCAGCACCCGCTGCCCGCCCACGCCCGACTTGGCGATGGCCAGCGTCGCCAGCCCCTCCAGCACGAACAGCGCGGCGAAGAAATTCAGCGGAAAGTAGATCGCGTTGTCCAGCGCGTCGATGAAAACCACGATGCCGGCGACCAGGAACAGCCAGCCGATGATCACCAGCCCGCGGGCGCGCTTGCGCAGATAGTCGACACCAAGCAGCAACAAGACCAGATGACCCATTGTTCTCAGCGCTCCTTCGCATAGCCGGGTGGATTTTCCTGTTTTCGGCTGCAGCCTCATGACAGGGCCGAACCGGTCGAAAATAAGGGTCGGGGCGAGCCGGCGTCAACGAGATATTCTGCCATTCACGTTAGTAAATGTTTCCCCGAGGCCCGCGGCCCTCAGGGGCGCATGGCGCCGGCGGCGTCCACGTACAGCGCATAGAGGCTCTGGCCCGCCACCATGAACAGCCGGTTGCGGCGGGCGCCGCCGAAGCACAGATTGGCGCAGCGGTCGGGCAGGGCGATGCGGCCGATCGGCACCGCGTCCGGCCCGAACACCATCACGCCGTTCAAGGCGGGGTCCGGCCCCCAGCCGGCCCACAGATTGCCTTCCGTGTCGCAGCGTATGCCGTCGGGCACCCCCTGGTCGCCGGCGTCCACAAAGGTGCGCGCCTGCGCCAGCGAGCGTCCGTCCCGCACTTCGTAGACCCGGATCCGGTTGGGCCGGGAGCCGTTCTCGACGATGTACAGCAGGCTTTCGTCGGGCGAAAAGCACAGGCCGTTCGGGTTCTGGATGTCCGACGCCACCACCTCCAGGCGGCCGGTGCCCGGATCGAGCCGGTACACGTGGGTGGGGAGTTCCGGCTCCGCCTTGTACCCCTCGTAATTGTTGAGAATGCCGAAGACGGGATCGGTGAACCAGATCGAGTGGTCGCTCTTAACGACGATGTCGTTGGGCGAGTTCAGCCGCCGCCCCTCGTAGCGGTCGGCCAGCACCGTCAGGGTGCCGTCGTATTCCGTGCGCACCACGCGGCGCCCGCCATGCTCGCAGGTCAGCAGGCGGCCCTGGCGGTCGCGCGTGTTGCCGTTGGGATGGCCGGCGTGGCTGCGGTAGACGGACACGGCGCCGCTTTCCTCGTCCCACCTGAGGAGGCGGTTGTTCGGGATGTCGCTCCACAGCAGGCACCGGCCGTCGCCGAACCAGACCGGCCCCTCCCCATAGCGCAGGCCCGTGGCCAGGCGTTCCACCGCCGCGTTGCCGATGCGGTACTTCAGGAACCGGGAGTCGAGCACCTCGATGGCCGGGTCCGGATAGGTCTCGCTGGGTTGCCACATGGATCGTTCCTCCTTGGGGCGGAGCCGGCCGGGCGCCGTCAGGACGCCGTGGGCGGGATGTTCTGGTTGTGCCGGAACAGGTTGCGGGGATCGTAGAGCGTCTTGGCGCGCACCAGCCGTTCGAAGTTCGGGCCGTAGGCGGCGCCGAGCCGCTCCGGCTCGTCCTGCGTCAGGAAGTTCACGTACACGCCGCCCTGCGAGTAGGGCTCGGTCGACCGGAACAGCGCCCGCGCCCAGGCGATGCAGCGTTCGTCGTCCTGCGGGGCGTCCCAGCGGCCGTGCACGTTCATGGCGAACTGCGCCGCGCGGTGCGGATAGGCGGTGGCCGGCACCGGCACGCGCATGGCGACGCCGCCGATATAGCCCAGGAATATCTCGCACTGCGGCGAGGGCAGGTCCTCGACCGCCGCGATGATGGCGTCGATCAGGCCGTCCTGCAGAAGGCCCAGGTTGTGCGACTTCCAGTAGTTGCGCGCCCCGGGCGTCAGCAAGGGGTCGAAGGCCTGCTGCCAGGCCGCGTAGGGCATGGGGCCCAGGTGCTCGCCATAGGGCTTGCCCCAGCCGCGCACCGCTTCGACGGCGGCCGGCCCCTGGTCCGGATCGCCGGAGTAGCAGATCGCGAAGGCGAGCATGGGCTTGCCGTGGACCGCGGGGGGCAGGAAGGGCAGCGGAGGCGCCAGCCGCAGCACCGCCCATACCGTCAGCTCCTCTGGCATGGCGTCGAGCGCCTCGCGGTACTTCAGCAGCGCCTCCCGGCCTTGTTCCAGCGGCAGCACCACCAGGCCGCCGTAGACCATCGGCCCCACCGGATGCAGTTGGAACTCGAACATCGTGACCACGCCGAAGTTGCCGCCGCCGCCGCGTATCGCCCAGAAGAGGTCTTCGTTGTCCTGCTCGCTGGCATGCAGGAAGCCGCCGTCTGCGGTCACCACGTCGGCGGAAACCAGGTTGTCGATGGTCATGCCGTAGCGGCGGGTCAGCCAGCCGAAGCCGCCGCCCAGGGTCAGGCCCGCCACGCCCGTCGTGGAATTCACGCCCAGCGGCACCGCCAGTCCGAATGCCTGGGTCTCGTGGTCCACGTCGGCCAGGGTTGCGCCGGGTTCCGCGTAGGCGCGGGCCAGGCGGGGATCGACCCGCACCGACTTCATGGGGGAAAGGTCGATCATCATGCCGTCATCGCAGACGGCCAGACCCGCGATGTTGTGGCCGCCGCCCCGGACGGCCACCACCAGGTCGTTCTTGCGGGCGAAATCCACCGCGCGGCGGACGTCCGCGGTGCCGGCGCATCGCACGATGACCGCCGGGCGGCGGTCTATCATGGCGTTCCAGATCTTGCGGGCGTCGTCGTAGCCCGCCGCGCCGGGGGCCAGGACCTGGCCTCTCGCTGACGCCTTGAGAGCGTCCAGCGCGTCATTGGACAGTTTGCTCATCACACACCTCCTTGAAGGTGGCGTTTCATAGACGATGTCTAAAACGAGCCGTCTCTACTTGCGGGGCGCGACATGGCAGCCGCCTCCTGTGAAAGGGGCCATGACCCTGGAGTTCCACGCGTCCGGCGCGTCGCGCCGGGAGCAAGTCGGCGAGCTCCCATTTCGCGTAACGGAGCGCGCGTGTCTGGAAAGTATAGGCTTGCGCCGGCCGGCCGGCAGCACCCCGGGGGCCGAGGCGCGGCTTATTCTTCGTTGGCCCACTCGACCTGCACGCCCAGGCTGCGCAGGTTTTCCACGAAGCGCGGGTGGGCGCGGCGGATCGGCGTGGCGTTGCGGATCTCGGAGCGGCCCTCGATGCTGCTGGCGATCATGAAGAGCGCGATCGCGACCCGGATGATGTAGGGGCTTTCCACCACGGCCGGCGTGAGCGGCATGCCGCCGAAAGTGATGACCCGGTGGGGATCCGACGAGAACACGTGCGCGCCGAACTTCGACAGTTCGCCCGTCCAGCCCAGCGCGCCGTCGTAGACCTTGTTCCAGAACATCGCATTGCCCTGCGCGCACACGCCCAGCGCGATGAAGATCGGCAGCAGGTCCACCGGGAAATAGGGCCACGGCGCCGCCTCGACCTTGGTCAGCACGTTGCTGGTGAAGGGCGTCTGCACCTTGAGCGGCCCGTCGCGCAGCGCGCGCGACCAGCCGTCCTCGTGCACGATCCGCACGCCGAACTTGGCGAAGGTGCGGTCGATCAGCGGGAAATTGCCCGGTGTGCGGTTGCGCACGACGACGTCGCCGCCCGTGATCGCGCCCAGCGCGAGGAAGGTGGTGATTTCGTGGAAGTCTTCCTCGAAGGTGAACTCGCCGCCCTGCAGGCGGGCGCCGCCGCGCACCGTCAGGCGCGAGGTGCCGATGCCGTCGATGTCGGCGCCCATCATCGCCATGAAGCGGCAGAATTCCTGCACGTGCGGCTCGGAGGCGGCGTTGGTCAGCGTGGATTCGCCCTGGGCCGAGGCGGCGCACAGCACGAAGTTCTCGGTCGTGGTGACGGAGGCGTAGTCCAGCCAGTGGTGGTTGGGCTTCAGGGGGCCGCTGCTGCGGACCAGCAGCGAGCCGCTGGCGCGTTCCACCTCGCCGCCGAAGGAGCGGAAGATGTCCACGTGCGGATCGATTTCGCGCACGCCCAGCGTGCAGCCCTTGACGTTGTCTTCCAGGCGCGCCACGCCGAAGCGCGCCAGCAGCGGCGGCACCAGCATGATGGACGAGCGCATTTCCTCGGGCAGCCGGTGCAGGGCGGCGTCGAATTTCGTGTCGCGGTGGTGCAGGTCCAGCGTGCGGGTGGCCTCGTCCAGCCGGACGTCGCTGCCCAGCGTGCGGAAGATGTCCAGGATCTTGCGGACGTCGGTGATGTCCGGCACGCCATGCAGCCGCAGCGGCTGATCGGTCAGCAGGGTGGCGCACAGCACGGGCAGCACCGCGTTCTTGTTGGCCGAAGGAATGACGCGGCCGCGCAGGGGCGTGCCGCCGTGGACGATGAGGTTGGACATGGAGGAGCGTGCTGCGGGTTGGAAAACAATGGCCGGAATTGTAGCGTCCGCGCGCCGCGGGTCGGGAATATCCCTAGGTCCCGGGGGCGCGGTTTTCGGTTATTTATACGTATACGTACTTTATTTGGCCGCCGCCTGCTAGGGGCGCTCGTAGTGGACGCTGCATGCGCGCCGGGGCGGATGGTCCGCGAGGCGCGATTCCAGGTATCACGGAGGAATCATGAAGGAAGGGGAAATCCTGGCGGGCTTCCTGGCCCCGCATCCGCCGCATCTGGTCTACGGCGAGAATCCGCCGCAGAACGAGCCCCGCTCGGAGGGCGGCTGGGAAACGTTGCGATGGGCGTACGAGCACGTGCGCAACAGTATCGAACGCCTCAAGCCCGACGTGCTGCTGGTGCATTCGCCGCACTGGATCACGCAGGTCGGGCACCATTTCCTGGGCGTGCCCCGGCTGCAGGGCAAGTCGGTCGATCCGATCTTCCCCAATCTGTTCCGCTACCAATTCGAGCTCGACGTGGACGTCGCGCTGGCGCAAGCCTGCTGCGACGAAGGGCGCGGCCTGGGGCTGGTCACCAAGATGATGCGCAACCCGCGCTTCCGAGTGGACTACGGCACCATCACCACGCTGCACATGGTGCGCCCGCAATGGGACATTCCGGTGGTGGGCCTGTCGGCCAACAACACGCCGTATTACCTGGGCACGCGCGAAGGCCAGGGCGAGATGGAACTCTTGGGCCGCGCCACGCGCGAGGCCATCCGCAAGACCGGCAGGCGCGCCGTGCTGCTGGCCAGCAACACCCTGTCGCACTGGCATTTCCACGAAGAGCCCGAGATCCCCGAGGACATGTCCAAAGAGCATCCCGAGCGCTACGACGGCTACAAATGGGATATCCGCATGATCGAACTGATGCGGCAGGGCCGGATGCGCGAAACCTTCGAACTGCTGCCGCGCTTCATCGACGAGGCGTTCGCCGAGGTCAAGTCCGGCGCCTTCACCTGGATGCACGCGGCCATGGACTATCCGGAGCTGCCGGGCCGCCTGCACGGCTATGGCTCGGTGATCGGCACCGGCAACGCGGTGATGGAATGGAACCTGGCCGACGCCGGCCTGTCGCGCATCGCCGCGCCCGCCCGCGCGGCCGAGGAGAATCCCGCATGAGCATCGTTTCCGCTTTCCTGGTGCCGGGCAATCCGCTGCCGCAGCTGCGTCCCGACATCGCCCCCTGGGGCCGGATCCAGGCCGCGCTGCGCGTGGCGGGCGAGGCCCTGGCGGCATCCCGGCCCGATTGCGTGCTGGTCTATTCCACGCAATGGATGGCCGTGCTGGACCAGCTCTGGATCACGCGGGAACGCAGCGTGGGCCTGCACGTGGACGAGAACTGGCACGAATTCGGCGAGCAGCCCTTCGACATCGCCAGCGATACCGCCCTGGCGCAGGCCTGCGTGGCGCGTTGCCTCGATGCCGGCGTGCGCGCGCGCGGCGTGGACTACGACGGCTTTCCCATCGATACCGGCACCATCACCGCCAGCACCTTGATGGGATTCGGCCAGCCGGCGCTGCCGGTGGTGATCGCGGCCAACAACCTCTACCACGATGCCGCGCGCACCGAAACGCTGGCGCGGCTGGCGGTCGATTGCGCGACCGCACAGGGCAAGCGCGTGGCCGTGGTGGGCGTGGGCGGGCTGTCCCATTCGCTGTTCCGCGAGCCCCTGGCGCTGGAAGCGGATCGCCTGCACTCCGCCTCGGACGACGACTGGAACCGTCGGCTGCTGGCCCTGATGGAGGCCGGCGATGCGCAAGGGCTGCGCGACATGCTGCCCGACTTTGCGCGCCAGGCGCGGGCCGACATGGGGATGAAGCACCTGCACTGGGTGCTCGGGGCGCTGGGCGACGCGCTGCCGGCCGCCACGGTGCATGCCTACGAACCCCTGTACGGCAGCGGCGCGGCGGTGGTCGAGTTCGGCCGGGCCTAGGCGCTGAACTGCCGCCGGTAGGCCGAGGGCGACACGGCGAAGGCGTTCAGGAAATGCTGCCGGAACGAGGCGGGCGAGCCGAAGCCCGCCAGTTCCGCGACCCGGTCCACCGCCTTGTCGCTCGTCTCCAGCAGCCGCTGGGCCGCCGCCAGCCGGTGGTTGAGCAGCCATTGCGACACCGTGGCGCCCGTCTTGGCCTTGAAGCGCCGCGTGAAATTGCGCCGGCTCATCCCGGCGCGGTCGGCCAGCAGGTCCAGCGTCAGCGGGGATTCCAGGTGTTCCAGCGCCCAGTCCAGCGCGGCGCCCAGGCGGTCGGAGCCGGTGACACCGGGCAACGGCTGCTCGATGTACTGGGCCTGGCCGCCGTCGCGGTGCGGCGCCACCACCATGCGCCGCGCCACGCGGTTGGCGATTTCCGCGCCGTGGTCGCGGCGCAGCAGGTGCAGGCAGCAATCGATCGCCGCGGCCGTGCCGGCCGAGGTCAGGATGTCGCCGTCGTCCAGGTACAGGGATTTGCGGTCCAGCTCGACCTTGGGGTAGCGGCGCGCGAAGTCGTCGCCCCAGGCCCAGTGGGTGGCGGCGGTGCGCCCGTCCAGCAGGCCGGCGTCGGCCAGCACGAAGGTGCCCAGGCACAGGCCGGCGATCCGGGCGCCCCGGTCATGGCCCGCGCGCAGCGCCTCCAGCAGGGCGGCGGGCGCCGTCTCTTCCGGATCCCGCCACGCGGGCATGATGAGGGTGTCGGCCTGCTCCAGCGCGTCCAGCCCGTGCTCCACCTGGATCTGGAACCCCGACATGGTCGGGATCAACCCCGGCTTCTCGGCGCAGATCAGCAGGCGGTACCGCGGCACGCCCAGGCGGGACAAGTCGTCGCCGAACACCATGCAGGGGACGGACAGGTGGAAAGGGCTGATGCCTTCGAAGGCGATGATGGCGACGGTGTGCATGGGAATCCGGCGAAGGAGGCGAAGCCGGCGGGAAGGTGGACGCTCGGCCCGAAAAAGGCTGAGTCCGCTGGGCTGAAGGGGGCCGGCCCGCCTGGCTGAAGAGGCCCGGCTCGCTTGGCCTGGCTGGGCGGCAAGGCTCCGCTGGCTTGGCCCGATTCTAGCAGTAGTTGTCCATCGGGCCACTATCGCTGCGGCGCGTCCGGCGGGACACTAAGGTCTTGCGCGCCGCCGGGCGCGCGGCCGGCCCGCGCTGCCGCCGGGCCCCGATTCCATTCCATCCACGACGATAAAGGACCCCGCCATGAACCATCCCACCATTCGCACCCTCGCCGGCGCCGCCGCCCCGGCCTCGCTCGACGCGTCCAGCACGGCACTCCTGGTCATCGACTTCCAGAACGAGTACTTCACCGGCAAGATGCCGATCCCCGATGGCCCCGCGGCGCTGGGCAACGCGCAGCGCCTGATCGCGCACGCCGACCAGGCCGGGATGCCGGTATTCCACATCCAGCATTTGACGCCCGAAGGCAGCCCCATCTTCGCCGAGCACAGCGCCACCGCCGAATTCCACGCCGAATTGCAGCCGGCCCCGCACCACGCGGTCGTGCGCAAGACTTCGGTCAGCGTGTTTCCCACCACCGACCTGGACCAGCGCCTGAAAGCCGCCGGCATCAAGACGCTGGTGATCACGGGCCTGATGACCCACGCCTGCGTGGCGGGCGCGGCGCGCGACGCCGTGCCCCTGGGCTACGGCGTCATCGTGGCCGAGGACGCCTGCGCCACCCGCGACCTGGACCGCGCGGACGGCAGCGTCGTGAGCCGCGACAACCTGCATCGCGCCGCCCTGGCCAGCATCGACGACACCTTCGGCGACGTGATGACGACGGAACAGGTGCTGGGCTTGAAGGTGGTCTGAGCGCCTGCGCGAAGCCGACGGCGCGCCCGCCACCGGCCGGCCGCGCCGCGCCATCACCCATATGGGGTATGGGTGATGGCGCTTGCCTGCGTTAGCGTCGTGGCAAATGCGCCAGGCCTCGCGGTTCGCGGCTCATGGCGGCGCATCGACATCGACGTCGCGACCACGACGGGGGAGATCGGAAAATGCCGGATGCACGTGATGAAATCCTGGCCGAATGCGCGCTCGCGTTCGCAGGCAACTCCGAAGACTGCAACAAATACGTGAAGGCGGTCTCCGGTCCGTTCTTCGACCCGGACCTGTTCACCGGACCGGGCATGAACGCCGATGCCATCGTGGCCTTGTTGCGGGCCTCGACGGACTGGACGTCGCTGGGTTTCTCCCACGATCAGGCGATCGAGAATGCAAAGGCGGGGAAATTCGTCGTTGCGGGGATGACGTCGGCGGAGCTCCAGAGTACGAATGGCCACTTGGCGGTCGTGGCGGGCGACGACGGCCAGATGTCGGGCAGGGTGCGCGTGCCGATCTGCTACGCCGGCAGCCTGAACGCCGCGGCCCGCGTGCAGCGTAAGCGCGTCTCGGAGACTTTCGGCGCGCAGGTCGCCAGGGATGGCAGGATCAGCTACTTCGCGCGCGACGTGCAGACCCTGCCGGCGACGCTGGCAGTGTCGCGCCTGGTCGACGAACTGCGAGGCGTCCGGATTCCCACTACGGAAATGGCGCTGGCGCCCGTCGAACCCAAGCGCATCCGCAAGGCCGCCGGCAAGCCCAAGGCAAAGAAAGGCAAGCGCGGCAGCTGAAGCGGGAGCCGGCGCGGCCGGCGCTACTTGTCCTTGTTGCGGAACGCGGCCTCGCCCGCGTCGGAGATCTCCACCCACTTGCGGTCGGGCGCCGCGCCGTCCACGTAGCTGTCGTGCCAGTTCCACCATTTGTAGGTCGGCGTCTGCGGATAGCCTTCGGGGGAATCCTCCCAGGCTTCCTGGCGCCCCAGCGGCGTGATGTCCAGGTAGTTCCAGGTGCCGCCCATCTGCTCGTCGCCGCGGTTGTTCAGGAAGTAGGTGCGGAACACGCGGTTCCCGTCGCGGAAGAACACGTTCGTTCCGTGCCACTCGTCCACGCCGAAATCGGCGTCGAAGCGGTCCGTGAGCGTGAACCACGGCATTGTCCAGCCCATTCTCGCCTTCAGCCGCGCGATGTCGGCCTGCGGCGCCCGCGAGACGAAGACGAGGGTGGTGTCGCGGGCGTTGAGATGCGCAAGGTGGGCGACCTGGTCCGCCACCATGGAGCATCCCCGGCAGGCGTGTTCCGGCCAGCCGTAGACGCCGGGTTCGTAGAAGGCGCGGTAGACGATCAACTGGCGGCGGCCGTTGAACAGGTCCGGCAGGCCGAGCCTGCCGTCGGGCCCTTCGAAGGCGTAGGCCTGGTCCACCGCCATCCAGGGCATGCGGCGGCGCTCGGCGGCCAGGGCGTCGCGGGCGCGGGTCTGGGCTTTTTCCTTCACGAGCAGTTGCGCGCGCGCCGCTTCCCATGCCTGGGGCGATACGACGGGGGGCGTGCGCATGGCGGGCGCCGCGCCGGGGGTTGCGGGGTCGTTTGCTGCGGTCATGGCGGGATTCCTCCTGAGGATGAGCGGCAGGCCGCCCGCTGGCGGCCCCGGGAACAGTCTGGCACCGCGGGCCGCGGGGGCGGGAGTAACAAATCTGGCGGCATTCGGCGGGCAGGCCTATCTCGTCCTCGACGGCGCGGCCGGCCGCCAGGGCACAACATTTTCCAAAGCTTGGTAACGCGCGCCGGCGGAGCCTGCGGCTATCCTCGGGGTACCGGGTATCCCGACGCGCCGCGCGCATCCGCCCACCGGGCCGCCGCCCCGGCGCCGATCCGTCAACGACAGGAGAGCCAGGATGACCAGCAAAAACACGATTTGCCTTTGGTACGACCGCGACGCCCTGGACGCCGCGCAGTTCTACGCGCAGACTTTTCCGGACAGCGCCGTGGGCAGGATCCTGCGCGCGCCCGGCGACTATCCTTCAGGCAAGCAGGGCGACGTGCTGACGGTGGAGTTCACCGTGATCGGCATTCCCTGCCTGGGGTTGAACGGCGGCTCGGCGTTCAAGCACACGGAAGCCTTTTCCTTCCAGGTGTCCACCGAAGACCAGGCCGAGACCGACCGCCTGTGGAACGCCATCGTCGGCAACGGCGGCCAGGAGAGCGAGTGCGGCTGGTGCCGGGACAAATGGGGCCTGTCGTGGCAGATCACGCCGCGGGTGCTGATGGAGGCGATCGCCGATCCCGATCCCGCGGCCGCCAAGCGCGCCTTCGAAGCGATGATGACCATGGGCAAGATCGATATCGCCACGATCGAGGCGGCAAGACGGGGCTGAGCCGCCGCGCCGCCGGACGCTCAGTTGCCGCCTTGGGGCAACAAGCGCAAGCCCGTGCGCTTCACGAATTCCTCGTAGCTGATCGGCGGCCCGGCCTTGGTGCTGGCGGCGTTCGCCTGCCAGTGCACCCAGGAGCGGCCCGAGGTCGCGTCGTACACGACCTTGTAGAGGTAGGCGGGCACGGCCACGCCGGCGCCGATGGTCTTGGGCTTGTCGGCATAGACCGGGCCCGTGAACACATACACGTCGCCGGCGGCGCGCATCACGTACTTGCGGGTGTCCTGCTCGATGCTGCTCCACGCGCCGCCATTGTGCGTCTGGTCCTGCGGCACCATGTTGGCCAGGGAAAAGCTCTGCGCCATGGCCTCGGGCGTGGACATGTCGCCGGCCGGCGCCATGTGTCCGCGCGAAAAGCCCGATCCGCGGTAATCCTCCAGCTCGGCCCGTTCGGCGCGCGGCAGGCGGGCTTCCGCGTAGAACTTGTCGGTGCGGCGCATGCCCTGGGCCTGCGTCAGCATCTGGCGGTTCAGCCGTTCCGCCACGAAAACCGGGGTCTTGGTCTGGCCGTCGTGCAGGATGGCGAAGGCGGAAAAACACACTTCGCGCAGCTTCTGGCTGCCCGGGACTTCCGGCGGGCGCGAATGCGGAAAGAACTGCCGGCATTCCGCGAACATCGTCTGGGCGGGGGCGCCGGTGGGCGCGGCCGTGGGCACCGCGGCCGGCGGCGCCGTCCGCTCCCGGGGTGGCGCGGTTTCCCGGGCCTGCGTGCCGTGCCACGGCCAGCCCAGCTGGTTCAGCGCCTGCTGCACCGGCGCCGGGATCCGCCACTGCGGATTCAATACGTAGGTGGCGGCCCCGAAACTCGCCAGCGACGAGAACAGCAGCGCCTTCAGGAAGCGGGGGAATCGGCCGCCGGATCGGGCCGTGGATCGGCTGGTGGAGCTTCTTTTCCTGGGAGGAGATTTCTTCGGGCGCGTCATTACTACCTGTGAGCTACAGCCGGTCGCGTCGCAGACCGGCACGGCCAAGGATTGTAGATGAGTGGCAAATTTGCCACGCATGCGCGTCATGCTGACTGCCGGCTGACCCAGGCAATGCCGGGTAAAACGCTGTTCGGCGCGGGGATTCCCGGGGTTTCGTTACGTCTTTCCACGGGCTTTCCAACGTAAAATTCCGGCTGGCCGCCGCGATACGCCGGCGCCATACCCCACGTCCCCGATGTACGTCGATCTCCTTACCCTTTACTTCATCATCATCGGAACGCTGCTGGCCACGGCAGGCTTGACGTTCTGGGAGCATCGGGCCCATCCCAAGCGCAGCGGGTCCCTGCGGACCCTGGCGGCGGGCTTCGCCACGCTGGCGCTGGGATGCACGGCGGGGCTGTTCCGGGCCCAGTTGCCCGCGCCCGTGGGCTCCGCCGCCGCCAACCTCATCATCCTCAGCGGCTACCTGCTGGTCATGAACGGCGCGGCGTCCTTGCGGGGAAGGCAGTACCGCGGCGCGTCGTTCGCGCTGCTCATCGTGATGGCGCTGGTGTGGGCGACGGCCGGGGTGCGGTGGGAAGATGCGGTCTGGAAATACGTCAGCGCGTTTCCCATTGCGCTGATAAGCGCCGCGACCACCCGGGAACTGCTGCGCTGCCATGAACTGAAAGCGCTCAAGCCCTTGCGTATCGCCGCGGCGGTAACCGGCATCCACGCCCTGATCTATCTGGCCCGTTCGTTCCTCCTGCCCTGGTGGGTGGCCACGCACGGGCCCGGCGTGCAGCTGTCCGCCAGCACGCTGACCATGTACGAGGGGGTGCTGTATTCCATCCTGCTGCCCATGACGCTGATCAAGCTCGTGCGCGAGGAAACGCACGGCGAACTCATCCGCGAATCCCAGACCGACTACCTGACCCGGCTGGGCAACCGCCGCTGGTTCTTCGAGCAGGGCGCCCGTCTCATCGAGGCCGGGCAGGGGCGCGAGCCGATCGCCGTGCTGGCGTTCGACCTCGACCAGTTCAAGGCCATCAACGACCGCTACGGCCACCAGCAGGGCGACCAGGTGCTGCAATGCTTCGCCGAAACCGCCCGGGACATGCTGGGGCCCGACGCGGTTCTCGCCCGCATCGGCGGAGAAGAGTTCGCGGCGCTGCTGCCGGGCGAGGCCGCGCACCGCGCCCCGGCCCTGGGCGAGTCCGTCGCGCGGCGCTTTGCCGAGACAATATCCAATCGAGTCGACAATATCGCGATCCCGGCCACGGTCAGCATCGGGCTGGCGCAGTACGAGCAGGATGCGCCGCCGCTGGCCGAGGCCTTGGCGACCGCCGACCGCGCGCTCTATCGCGCCAAGGCGCTGGGCGGCAACCGGCTCGTCGCCGCGGCGGCGAACCTCCGCGTGGCCGCGGGCTGACGCGGAGTTCCTAGAACGCGACCTTCAGGCCGAGCTTGCCGTTCAGGCTGTGGCCGTCGCCTTCGAGGCTCGTCTCCGCCCCGATGCTGCCGTAGAAGGAGAGGTTGCGCTTGATCCCGACGTCCACTCCCAGATTGAACTGCGCCGACACGCCTTTCATGTCCGCCCGGAACGGCACGTACCCGTCCTGCGAGGAAAAGCGCGTGGTCGGCTGGGCCAGGAACTCGTTGACGAGGCTGGCGCGCAGCCAGGTCGTGGCGACGCGCCGCTTGTCGCCCTGGCCGGGTTCGAGCTCCACGGTGCGCGCCAGGCGCACGCCCAGGCGGCCCCGCAGGCTGTCCACGTCGCTGAAACGGATCTTGGCGGCGCCGTCGTTGGCGTCATTGAGATTGATGTTCTGATACACCAGCTGGGCCTGGGGCTCGATCACCCATTCCTCGTTCAGCCGAAACGGATAGCCGCCTTCGAGCGAGCTGGCGAAGCCGAAGCCGCGGGTGTCGAGATTCAGCCCGGCCGGCGAGTGGCCATTGTCGACGTCGTAGCGCGTGCCCTGGATGACGGCGTCGACGTACCAGCCCTGCTGGCCGATATGCGTCCAATACCCGCCCAGCGTCACGCCGTTCATCGCGGCCTGGCCCGCGGAACGGCCGTCCAGGTGGTCGACGTCGGCGGTGGCGCGCCCGTAGGCCGCGTACACCCCCGCGTAGTCCATGCTGCCGTTGGCATTGGCCTGCCGGTAGAGGTCGACGCCGGCCTGCAGGCCATAGATGTTGTAGTCGTAGTCCGGCCCGCGCGAGCCCAGGATGCCGGACCGGCTGCCGTCGCGTTCGCCGGTCGCGCCGATCACGCGGCCCCAGGCGAGTCCGGGGCCGCCGGTGGCGGCGGGCGGATTGAAGAAGCGCTCCTCGCCGATGCGCTCGTGGAGGGTATCCAGCAAGGCAACGCCATAGGCCAGCGCCAGCTGCGGCGTGGCCACGGCCGTGGACACCTCGGGCCGATAGTTCGGCGGCGCGGGCGGGGGCGGCGGGCCGGGCGGATTCGGCGGGACCGGATTCGGCGGGGTCGGGTCCGGACCAGGGTTCTGACAGGCGGGATTGCTGGGGGCGGCGGTGCAATCGAGGGTGGATCGGAGATACCAATTCTGCACGCCGCTGGCGTCCACACTGGAACGCTGGAGCGTGTACGCGTAAGGGCCGGCCGCCACATACCCGCCGGGGTTGCCCAGCGTGAAGGCGCCGGGCAGGGTGGTCGCGCCGTTGCGGGCCTCGACGACCTGGATGCCGTTGCCCGTGGTCAGGGCGCCGGCGCCGCCCACGTTGGTGACGACGATGGACGACGCGCCCGAGGCCGAACCGCCGTTGATGGCGAGCCGGTCCGAGGGCGAGGCGTCCGCGCCCAGATAGGTATTCATGGCGATGGCGCCGCCCAGGCCGACGTAGTTAGACGCCGCCAGTATCGTGCCCGGCGCGGCGCCGGCGCCCATGTTGATCAGCCCCGCGTTGCCCACCGCGGCGACGGCCTGGCTGTGGCCGTTCAGGTCCAGCGTGGCGCCGGCGGCCACGTTCACGTCCGAATTCGGGCTGAACGCGGACGCGATTCCCGCTCGCAGGACGCCGCTGTTCACGTTGGTGGGCCCGGCGTAGGTATTGTTGGCCGTCAACACCGTGGCGCCGGCGCCTATCTGGTCGACGCCGCCGCTGCCCGAGACCAGGCCCGCGAACGCATAAGTATCGGCGCGGTTGAACGCCAGCGTGCCGTTGTTCGCCACGTTGCCCGTGATCGCGCCCGTCGCGCCTCCATCGCCCAGTTGCAGCGTGCCGGCGGAAATCGCGGTGCCGCCCGTGTAGCTGTTGTCGCCCGTGAGGATCGTGGTCCCGGCGCCTCTTTGCTCGACCGCGCCGGTGCCGGACACCTGGCCCGCGAACGTCACCGTGTCGGCGCGGTTGAACGCCAGCGTGCCGTTGTTCGCCACATTGCCCACGATGCTGCCCGTGGTGCCGCCGTTGCCCAGCTGCAAGGTGCCGCCGTTGATCGCGGTGCCGCCGGTGTAGGTATGGTTGGCGGTCAGGGTCGTGGTGCCGGCGCCGATCTGGTTGACCGTGCCGCTGCCCGAGATCACGCCCGCGAAGCTCACGGCGTCGGACCGGTTGAACACCAGCGTGCCATTGTTGGCGACGTTCCCCACGATGACGCCCGAGGTGCCGCCATTGCCCAGCTGCAGCATGCCTCCGGCGATGGTGGTGCCGCCCGTGTAGCTATTGTTGGCGGTCAACACCGTGGTGCCGTTGTAGGCGGCGAGCTTGCCCGCGCCGGTGATCGCGGGCACGAACGCATAGCCCGCGGTGTTGGTGTGATTGAACACCAGCGTGCCGGTAGCGCCCAGGGTGAGGGTAGGGCTGGGGGCGGTCAGCGCCAGGGTGCCGGGCGCCGCCGCCGCGGCCAGCGCCGCCGCGCCGATATTGATGACGCCTTGCGAACCGGCGGTTACGCCTGCCCTGGCGCTTGTCGCGGTGACGACGGCATTGTTCGAAATGGTCAACGTGCCCGAGCCGCCATTGCCCACCGTGAGCGTGCTGGAGTTCGTCCACGAGGAGCCGGCGCCGTCGACCGTGACCGTGCCCGTCGCGCTGGCGCCGCCGCCTAGGGTTCCTAGCGTGCTGGACACGGCGCCGCCGTTCGAGATGGTGAGCTGGCCCTTGCCGGTCGTGCCGACGCTGAGCTCGGCGCTGCTGTTCCACTGCGATCCCGCGCCGCTTACCGTCGCCACGCCCACGCCGGTCGTGTCGTAGCCGACGTAGCCCAGCCCATTCGTCACGACGGCGCCGCCCGTGATCTGCAAGGTGCCCTGGCCCGTCTGGCCCACGCGCATGAAGCCGGCGGTATTCAACTGCGAGCCCACGCCGCTAATCGTCAAGGTGCCGCTGCTGCCGGCGGCCACGCCCAGATAGGTATTGGTCGTGCTGGTGACATGGCCGCCATTGGCGATATTCAATGTGCCGGTGCCGAAGTTGCCGACATTGAGGCCGGGGCCTGCCGTCCATTGCGCCCCTGCGCCGCTCACCGACACATTGCCCACGCCGCCGAGCTGGCGGCCGATGAACCCGGAGCCGCTCGATACCACGCCGCCCGCGCCGATCAGCAGCGTGCCGGTGCCGGTATTGCCTATCGTCAGGGAATTGGTGCCGAGATTCCAGGGAGAGCTTTGCGTGCCCGGCACGGTAACGGTCGCGCCGCCGTCGATAACCTGCGCATGAGCGGGGGCGACGCCCAGCGCGATCAACGATGCGCCGGAAAGCTTGCACAGCAAGCGGACTTCAATTGGTGACCAGGGCTGCACGTTCGCGACTCACTGAAAGGGATTTAGTGAAGTTGATCGTCTGCGCAAATGCCTGCCAATTGGCTGCCAGAACGGATATTTGCCGCTGGCAGGGGGCAGAAACAAGCATAAGCCTGTTTATCGTGGTTGTTACAACGATAAATTGTGTCGTGGGATGGGGAATGGCGGCGCAGGGAGAGGGTGGCGCATACCGAGCGTGGCGCGTGCGCAACACGCAAGACCAAGGGGTATGCCGGACCGGACGCGGGGGAAAGACAACTTACAGCCCAGATCAAAGCGTTCGCGATCAGCGTAAACCGTTGTGGGCACATCGCCATTGACAGCTATCAAAGGCGGCGGACGGTTCGCCAGGATTTCCGGCTGGCGTACCTGTCGCGGCGCCCGGTTAGTTGTTACTCTCTGGGGCTGCCGTCCTGTCCGCGGCCTTGATAGAGGTCTTCTGATGCGCCTGAACCAGTGCCAGAATTTCCACGACTTTCGCCGCATGGCCCGCCAGCGGCTGCCGGGGCCCATCTTCAATTACATCGACGGCGCCGCCGACGATGAAACCACGTATCGGCGCAATACCCAGGCCTTCGAAGCCTGCGACCTGGTGCCCGACGTGCTGCGCGGCGTGGCGCAGGTGGACATGTCGGTGAGCGTCATGGGCCAGAAACTGGCGCTGCCGGTCTATTGCTCGCCGACCGCGCTCCAGCGCCTCTTCCATCACGACGGCGAACGCGCCGTGGCCGCGGCCGCCGGCAAGTTCGGCACGATGTTCGGCGTGTCCTCGCTGGGCACCGTCAGCCTGGAAGAAGCCCGCAAGATCAGTGGCGGCCCGCAGGTCTACCAGTTCTATTTCCACAAGGACCGCGGCCTGAACCGCGACATGATGGCGCGCGCCAAGAAAGCCGGCGTCCAGGTCATGATGCTCACCGTCGACAGCATTACCGGCGGCAACCGCGAGCGCGACAAACGCACCGGCTTCGCCATCCCGTTCCGGCTGAATCTGGCCGGCATCGCCCAATTCGCCATCAAGCCCGCCTGGGCCGTCAACTACGCCACGCACGAACGCTTCAGGCTGCCGCAACTGGACGGCCACGTCGACATGGGGGGAGGAGCCATGTCCATCAGCCGCTACTTCACCGACATGCTGGACCCCGCCATGTCCTGGGACGACGTCGCCGCGATGGTCAAGGAGTGGGGCGGCCAGTTCTGCCTGAAAGGCATCATGTCGGTCGAAGACGCCAGGCGCGCCGTCGACATCGGCTGCACCGGCATCGTGCTCTCGAACCATGGCGGCCGCCAACTCGACGGTTCCCGCAGCGCCTTCGACCAATTGGCCGAAGTCGTGGACGCCGTCGGCGACCGGATCGACGTCATGATGGACGGCGGCGTGCAGCGCGGCACGCACGTCTTGAAGGCCCTGGCCCTGGGCGCCAAAGCGGTCGGACTGGGCCGCTATTACCTGTTCCCGCTCGCGGCGGCCGGCCAGCCCGGGGTGGAAAGGGCGCTGGACCTGATGCGGATTGAAATCGAACGCGCCATGAAGCTGATGGGATGCCGGTCCGTGTCGGACCTGCAGCGGCGGCATCTCAGGTTTCGCTGAAGCGACGAAACCGCAGGCCCGTCATGCCGGCGCGCCGATCCCGTCAGCCGGCATCTATCTGGCATTCCGGGCCGGCTGCGCGCTATTCCTCCGCTCGCCAAGACTTGCGCCGCGCCCGTTTCGGCTTGGGAATCACTCCCATGCGCGGATCCCGGGCCAGCGCAAGCGCCGCCAGCCGTGCCGCGACCGCCTCGAATTGCTCGTCCGACTGCGGCAGATACAGCCATTTCCCCAGCTCGGGATGGGGCAGCAGATTGGGGATGTCGGCCATCAAGGCCGCCTGGCGTTCCCTGGAGGTGCAGACGAGCACGCCGTTCCAGGGATCGTCGCGGTCGGCGACGACCAGGTACAGCGCTTCATCCAGGTACGCCGCGTCGCAGCCGAACATTTTCCGGTGAGCGTAGTTGGCGTCGCGCTCCAGGGGGTCAAGAATCCAGAGCAGCGAATTCAAGCGGGCGGCAGGCCGCTTCCTGGGCGGGGCGAATGGGTCGGGGGGATTGCGCATTGGGGGAGTGTAGCGGGGGAAACCCCGCCACGCGCCGCCGCCCGCTACGCCTCGGGCCGACTTTCCGCCTCGCCGATCCGGAACACCTGCGAGAGATCCCAGTCACCCATGCCGCGCTGCGCGGCATCCTGGAGCAGGCGCCGCACTTCCGGCAGCACGCGCTGCACCGTGGCGCTCGCCTGCGCGAGTTCGGCAATCGCGTCCAGATCCTTGAGCAGTACGCGCACCGTGCCCGTGGCATGCTCGGGCGGCGCGACCATCCGCGGCCACAGCGTTTGCAGCAGCACCGAATCGGCCCAGCCGCCTTGCAGCGCCGAGGGCAGGGCGGCGGTCTCGATTCCGCTGCGCTTGGCCAGCACGAAGGCTTCGGCCAGGCCGGCGAGCGTCGTCGCGACGATGGCCTGATTGGCGAGCTTGGTGGTCTGGCCCGCCCCGACGTCGCCCATGCGCGTGACGCGAGCGGCGTAGGCGCGCAGCACGGGCGTTACCGATTCGATCATGTCCGCCGGCCCGCCCGCCATGATGGCCAGCGTGCCGGCCGCGGCGCCGGCCGTGCCGCCCGAGACGGGCGCGTCGATCCACAGGCCGCCGGTTGCCTCGGCCCAGCGGCTGGCGAGGGAGCGCGTGAGCGCGGGCGACAAGGTCGAATGGTCGATGAGGCAGGAGGGCGGCGTGGCGGCGCGGGCCAGCCCATGCTCGCCGAACGCCACGTCCTCCACCGCCTGGCCGTCCCCCAGGCACAGCAGCACGACGTCGACGCAGTCGCCGAGGGCCTGCGGCGTGGCCCGGGCCACGGCTCCGGCAGCCGCGAGGGGGGCGAGCTTCGCGCTGGAGCGGTTCCAGACGGAGACGTCGTGACCGGCGGCCAGCAACCGCCGGGCCATGGGTTCGCCCATGCGGCCGATGCCGCAAAAACCGATGCGAGGCGTGCTGGTCATTGCTGGCTTCCCGGGGTGGGCGTTTCGGCCAGCGGGGCTTCGTAAGGCCAGTCCACGGCTCCGGAATGGGTCACGGCGCCCAGCTTGGCCGGACGCACGAGGGCTTCGTACTTCTCAAGCACGCCGCCCAGCCGGCCGCGCACGAACGGTTGGCTTGCCGCCGCCCGTTGCGCGAGTTCCTCGTCGGAAAGTTCGACGTCGAGGCTCCCCTTGATCGCGTCGATGTGTATGCGGTCGCCGTCGCGCAGCAGGCGGATCGGCCCGCCGGCCGCGGCCTCGGGGCCGACGTAGCCGATGCACATCCCGCGCGTGGCGCCGGAGAACCGGCCATCGGTGAGCAGCGCAACCTTTTCACCCATGCCCTGCCCGTAGATCGCGGCGGTCACGCTCAGCATTTCGCGCATGCCCGGGCCGCCCTTGGGGCCTTCGTTTCGAATCACGAGCACATCGCCTTCCCGGTAGGTGCCGGCGGCGACCACCGCCATGCAGTCTTCTTCCGCCTCGAACACCCGGGCGGTGCCCGAGAACACCAGCTGCCTGAGGCCGGCGGTCTTCAGCGCGGCGCCGTCCGGGGCCAGGTTGCCGCGCAGCACCACCAGCCCCGCGTTGGGCGAGAGCGGCTCGCCATGCGGCTTGACCACGCGGCCGTCCGGGCCGGGAAAGGCGCGCAGCGCCGTTTCCAGCGTTTCGCCGCTTTGCGTGAGCGTGTCGCCGTGGATGTGTCCGCCCGCCAGCAGCGCGTTGAGCACCGCCGGCACGCCGCCGACATGATGCAGATCCACCGCAAGATAGCGTCCGCCGGGCTGCATGTCGCCGATGAGCGGCGTGCGCGCCAGCACTTCCGAGACGTCGTCGAGCGTGAATGCTATGCCGGCCTCGTGCGCGATGGCCGGGATATGCAGCATGGCATTGGTCGAGCCCCCGGTGGCGGCAACGGCGGCGCAGGCATTCTCCAGGCTCTTGCGCGTGACCAGATCGCGCGGCAGCGGCCCGCCGTTGCGCAGCGCGCGCATCACGTTTTCACCGGCGCGGCGGGCAATCGCGATGCGCTCGCTGTACACCGCCGGCACCATCGCCGAGCCCAGCGGGGCCAGGCCCAGCACTTCCGCGACCATCGCCATCGTGTTCGCCGTGAACTGCCCCGGGCAGGAGCCGGCGGTCGGCGTGCAGCGCTTTTCGATGCCGCGCAGCGTTTCGGCCGACATATCGCCGCGCTGCGCCGCGCCCACGGCCTCGATGGCCGTCAGGATCGTGGCCTGCGAGCCGTCCGGGGCCACGCCCGGCAACATGGCGCCGCCGAACAGGAACACCCCAGGAACGTTCACGCGCACCATGCCCATCAGGATGCCCGGCAGCGTCTTGTCGCAACCGGCCACGCCGACGAGCGCGTCGTAGCAGTGGGCGCGCACGAACAGTTCGACGCTGTCGGCGATGGTCTCGCGCGACACGAGCGAGAACCGCATGCCCGAGTGATTCATCGACGTTCCGTCGGAGACCGAGATCGCCGAGCCGCGTATCGGCACGCCGCCGCCGGCCGCGATCCCCAGACGGACGTTGTCGGAGATCTGGTTCAGCGACATGGAACAGGGCGTATTCTCGCCGAAGGTGTCCACGATGGCGACGAACGGCTTGTCGATGGCCTCGTCGTCGAGGCCCGTGGCACGCAGGAAAGCGCGGTGCGGCGCGCGCGTCACGCCTTCGGTGACTGTGCGGGAGCGGTGTTTGTGCAGATCTTTCATGGGGAAATTCCTTATATCGGTGGGCTCAAGTGTTGAGCAGCAAGCCGTTCTCGATGGCCAGCACCTGGCCGGTCATCGCCGGCGCGCGGGCCGCGACGAACCAGGCCAGCTCCGCGATTTCCGACGGCTGGGAAACCCGCTTGAGCGGCGCGTTCTCGCGCATGCCGTCGACCACGCGCCCGTAGGCGTCGTCGCCCAGCACGCGCCGCAGCAGGCCGTCGTCGACCATGCCCGGGGCGATGGCGTTCACGCGGACCTGCGGGGCGAGATTGCGGGCAAGCGACAGCGTCAGCGAATTGACCGCGCCCTTCGAGGCCGCATAGGCGATCGACGAACCCGTGCCATTGAGGGACGCCAGCGAAGAAATGTTGATGACGCAGCCCGACCCGGCGCCCGCCGGACGGTCGCGCAGCAAAGGCGCCGCAGCGCGCGTCATCTGGAACATGCCGATGAGGTTCACGCGGTAGACGCGCTCGAACTCAACGGCGTCGATCGCTTCGAGGTCCGCGTGCGGAACCACGCGCGTCGTGCCCGCGCTGTTCACGACCGCGTCCAGCCGTCCCCACGTCGCCGCGACGGCGTCGACCATGGCGCGGCAGGCGGCGTCGTCGCCCACGTCGGCATCGACGATGAGGGCCTGGGCGCCGGCGTCGCGACACTGCACGGCCACGGCCTCGGCCGCCGCGCGGGTGCCATGGTCGAAATTGTTGATGGCCACCGCCCAGCCTTCTTGCGCGAAACGCAGGGCCGTGGCGGCCCCGATTCCGCTGGCCGCGCCGGTGACCAGACAGACGGGCACGCTCATGCCTGACCCCGCGTCGTTCGCAGCGACATCGCGATGAAGGCCCCGCCGACCAGCGCGCAGGCCAGCATGATCATGCCGGGCAGCAACTGCCCGGTGGTGTCCTTGAGAAAGCCGATGACGTACGGGCTCACGAAGCCGGCCAGGTTGCCGACCGAATTGATCAGCGCGATGGCCGCCGCCGCGCCCGCGCCGCTCATCATCGCCGTGGGGATGCCCCAGAACACCGGCGCGATCGAGTTGATGCCGATGGCGGCAACGATCAACGCCGCCATCGACCACCACAGGTGTTCGGCGAGCAGCACCGATACCAGCATGCCCGCGGCGCCCAGCACACAGCACACGGCCACGTGGATGCGGCGTTCGTTGCTGCGGTCCGCATGGCGCGCGATGAGTATCATCGCCACCGCGCTGACGAGCGACGGCACCGCCGACAACAGGCCGATATTGCCCAGGTTGGCGACGCCGGCGGCGCGTATCATCGTCGGCAGCCAGAACACCAGCCCGTAGTTGCCCATGGCGATGCAGAAATAGAGCAGGCCGAGCAGCCAGACTTTGCGGTCGCCGAACACCTGCCGCACGCTGTGGCGGGCGCGGGTGCGGTCGTCGGCGGCAAGATCCTGCGCCAGCAGGCGCTTCTCGTCCGCGCTGAGCCACTTCACCGTTTCGATCCGGTCCTGCAGCATGAAGAAGGCGGCAATGCCGACGACCAGCGACCCCAGGCCTTCGACCAGGAACAGCCACTGCCAGCCGGCGAGCTCGTGCAAGCCGCCGAAGCGCTCCATGATCCAGCCGGACAACGGGCCGCCGATGGCGCCCGACACCGGGATGGCCACCATGAACAGGGCGATGATCTGCGAGCGCCGGTTCGACGGGAACCACGTCGACAGGTACAGCACGATGCCCGGGAAGAAGCCGGCTTCGGCCACCCCCAGCAGGAAACGCAGCAGATAGAACGACAGCGGCCCCTGGGCGAACATGGTCAGACAGGAAATGATCGACCACGTGACCATGATGCGCGCGATCCAGATGCGCGCGCCCACGCGGTGCAGGATCAGGTTGCTCGGCACTTCGAAAAGGAAGTAGCCCAGGAAGAAGATGCCGGCCCCCAGGCCGTAGACCGTTTCCGACAGCGACAGGTCGGCCAGCATCTGCAGCTTCGCGAAACTCACGTTCACGCGGTCGATGTACGCGACGATGAACGACAGGAACAGGAACGGCATGATGTGCCAGGCCAGCTTGCGGTACAGCGCGTCAAGCTGCGCGGGGCTCCGCGCAGCCTGCGAGGCGGCATGCGCCTGCGCGCCGCCGGAAAGGGACGTGCTCATGGGTAGTGTCTCCGTGGGTGTGTGCCGTGCGGCACATCGAGTTATTCGGCAGTCTGTGAGTTAGGTTATGCGCGTGGCATCGAGGCCGGCGCCGTCATGGCGTCCGGGAATTCATCGATGTGCCACGAAATGTCCGCGCCACAGTGCTGTCCGTTCGAAGGGTAAGGTCTGCCCAGGCCGGGCGGCAAATCACACTTTGGGTGCTCGGCATTACCGTTTGGTTATGATTGGCGTATTGCGTCATCCCGTGATGACCGCCGCTTCCCGAGGCTATCCTTCCCGACATGTCCGCCAGCATCCCGCCCGACAACTCGATAGAACGTTTTTTCCGCAGCGGGCTGAAGCTCGGGCACCTGCGCATCCTGGTGACGCTGGGCGAATTGCGCCAGGTCACGCGGGTCGCGGCGGCGTTCCACGTCACCCAGCCCGCAATCTCCAAGCAGATCGCGGAGATCGAGGAAGCGCTGGGCACCCCGGTCGTGCGCCGGGTGGGCAACGCCGTCGAGCTGACGCGCATCGGGCGCGTGCTGGTCGAACGCGGCCGCGAGATCCTGCGGCAGATCGAACTGGCGCGGCGCGATGTCACCGCGCTGGCCTCCGGCACCGCGGGCCACGTGAGATTCGGCGCCGTGGTGACGATCCCCCAGCCCCTGATCGCGCACGCCGTCGAGCTGTTCACGCGGCGCGCGCCGAACGCGTCGTTTTCCTTCGTGGAGGCCACGCTCGATCGCCTGCTCAAGATGATGGACGAAGGCAATCTCGACCTGGCGCTGGGCCGCAACCGGGTGGCCGGCTATCTGCCCGTGATGCGCCACGAATCCCTGCACCACGAGCCGTTCGTATTCGTGGTGGGCACGCGCCACGCCCTGGGCGGCCCCGATACCCCCGTCGCCTGGGGCGACTTGCAGGACGCGCGCTGGATCACGCCGATGCAGGGGTCGCCCGCGTTCGCGACCGTGGTCGAGATTCTGGCCGAGCACGGCGTGACGTTGCTGCGTCCGACCATCGAATCGAGTTCCCTGGCGCTCAACCTGTCCTTGCTGCGCGATGGCGGCTACGTTTCGATCCTGCCCCTGTCGCTTGCGCGGCGCTACGTGCAGCGCGGAACGATGCGAATACTGCCGCTGCCGCCGCTGGGTCCGCTGGGCGAGGCGATCCTGTACTGGCGCGAAGACACCACGACTGCCACCGCGCAGCTGTTCGCAGAGTGTTTGCGGGAATCGTCGGCGGAATTGATCGATACGGCTGGCGTGTAGCGGCCCGGCGCCAGCCATTTCTTGCGCTTATGCTTGTCCGGACGCCGCCCGCTCCACGTAGATCGGGCTGGAATAGATGAAAAATCCGTCCTCCGTCGTGATGCGCAGGTACACGGCATTGTCCGAGCCCGTGTGCAGCGGCACGCGCACACGGGCCTGCATCCGCTGCGCCGGGTTTTCATCCGGCAGGCGATACACCTGCAGCCGGCGCCGAATGCCGCCGTTCTCCACGACCACGGGCTCCCGCCCGATCTGATCGACCGCGATTTCGGTGCTCACGACCGGCGTTTCTATCTTCAGCACGCCGGCGCGGGGATCGCGCAGCCGCATGTCGATGCCGCTGAAGCCGCCAGTGGTCAGCGACCGCCAGCTCAGCATGTCCGGCCGCGGTTGCGCCAGGGTCTTGTCCAGGTTCCAGAAATTGATCGGCTGCGGATCCACGAAGGCATTGCCTTCGAGCGTCGCGCTGCCGTCCCACACCGTCTGCCGGCCGCGCCCTCGGTACTCCGATCCTTCCCAGACGATGCGGATGCGGCTGCCCAGCGAGGCTTCGTCGTAGGGATACAGCGTTTCCACGACGTCCATGCGGTTGCGGACCTCCACGCGCTCGATGGCGCCGTGGGTCAGCACCTCGAAAGACAACTCCAGCGAGTCGCCGTCATAGGACAGTATGGCGCCCATGTCCGCCTGCATGACGGGCTCTCGCGTGACCGGCGCGCCCAGCTTCGGATCGTCGGAGTAGCGCTGCGCCGGCCGGTCGAAATGCGCCTGCACGTCCAGATAGGCCCGGCATCCGGTCGTGGCGTAGTGGCGGCGCTGGCGCAGGCACTCGGCGATGGACTGGCGGGTGAGCCGGTCGGCGATGAGACAGCTCAGGCCGCCATAGGCGCCGAACAGGGACGCGCCGGGATGGCTGGCGCCGTGCCGGCCCTTGTGCCCGTCGCTGTTGGCCAGGATGCCGACCCGGTAGCCCAGCCGGAAGGCGTCTTCCAGCAGCCATTCGAAAGTGCCCCAGTCCGAGTGGATTTCGATGGAACGCTCCAGCCGGGCGTCGTGCGAGCGCGTGATGTCGGCGTAGCGGCCGCCGATATGGGCGAACACCACCACGTCCTCGTCTTTCAGCGCGTCGAACAGCGCGTCGGCGTCGTTGGCATCCAGCGCCAGGTCCGACAGGTCGTCGATCAGGGCATGCGACGACCGGTGGATGGGCCGGCCTTCCTTCAGGTACAGCACGTTGCGGTCGCCGCCCAGGCCGGTGTTGCCCGACCATTCATAGCCCGGGAAGATGACGAACGACCCATCCTGGTTGTATTGCGCCGTAAGCTTGTTCAGCTGTTCCCAGAACGGCGTGGTGATCTGGAAGTCGTTGCCCTGGTGGCTCATGACGTCCAGAAAGGCGCGGTCCCGCGCGAACAGGATCAGGTCTTCGGCCGAATTGGTGCCTATCGTTTCCTCCGACTGCCCGTGCAGATCGGCCCAGTAATGCCGGCGCGTTCCGCTGGCGGCCGCCACGACCCGGCACGGCGTGCTGCGCGCCACGGGCTGGCCGTCGCGCAGCACCTCGATGCGCAGGTCCCCGGGCGCTTCCGCCACCAATCCTTCCAGCCGCGACGACAACTCGCCCTCGCGCATCGTGAAGGTCTCGGGCAGGCCGCGCAGCGGCAGGCTGCTGCGCACGGTGAACTCGCCGGACACCCGGTCGCTGGGGTTGCCCCATTTGTCCTCGCCCTTGAAACCCAGGCTGAACGCCTCTCCCGCGACCGCCTGGCTGGGCAGGATGGCCTTGTAGGCCACCGGCGGCCCGGCCACCACGGCGATGGTGGGCGAGTGCTCCAGCTCGGTGTAGTTGTAGGTGGCGAAGGCGTCCACCAGCACCTTGAATTCGAAGGTCGGCTCGCTGAACGTCTGCACCCGCATGCCGGGCGAGCCCTGCCGCGTATCGCCAAAGCGCACCACGATGCTGTCGCCTTCCTCCAGATAGCCGCGAACCACCCGGATGAACAGCGTCTTGTCCCAGGGCCGGATATTGCGCTTGCCGTCGTACTCGACCTGCAGCACCGCCCCGTTGGAAGCCTCGACCGTGGTGTAGTTCCAGCCGTCCGGCTGGTCGAACTGCGGCTTGCCCATATCGCTGGCGAAGCGGTGCACGATCTTGATCGAGCCGGTGTCGTCGATGCCGAAGTAGCCGGCGGTGTAGGTGAGCGTGAACGATGCCAGGCTGCCCGCTTCGAAGCGGCCCGAAGGTTCGACGATGGCCGATCCCATGCGGTCGGCGGCGTAGGAGGAGTGCGGCATTGCGATTCCGTGCGGGTTAGGGAAATCCCATCTTAGGGAGCGCGCAACCATATAGCTATAGTATGCAAACTATTCCATCATGACGTCGCTACATGGCTGAGCCGATCGAATCCGTGTCCCTGCGCCAGCTGCGCGCGCTCGTTGCGATCGGTGAAACCGCCAGCTTCACGGCCGCCGGCGAACGCCTGGGCCTGTCGCAACCCTCGGTCAGCCACCTGATCCGGCGCCTGGAAGCCGAAGTCGGCCAACCCCTGGTCGTGCGCGGCCGCGAAGTCTCCCTGACCCGGGACGGCCAGGCCATGGTCGACGCGGCGCGGCGCGCCATCCTGGCCATCGACAGCTCCATCCAGGAATGCCGCGAGCACTCCGACCTGAAGCAGGGCAAAGTCATGGTCGCCGTCGGCCACGTCACCGCCGCCACCTTGCTGCCGCATATCCTCCTGGAATTCCGCCAGCGCCATCCCCAGCTCGACCTGATCGTGGTCGACTGCATGGTGCAGCAGATCCGAACGCGGCTGGTCTCGCACGAGGCCGACGTCGGCCTGGGCGCGGTCATGCCCGACGACGACTCCCGCATCATGGTGGAACAGCTCTCGGACAGCGGCGTCGCGCTCTTCGTGCGCACCGACCACCCGCTGGCCCGGCACGACGAGGTCGACGCCAAAGTCCTTGCCGAGTTGCCCTGTATCCAGCTGAACCCGGAAGCGCCCGCCTGGCTCAACATCAGCCGCCGGCTGATCGCCGCCAACATCTATCCGCGCGTGGAGCAGCGCGTCGTGCTGCTGTCCACCGCGATCGGCCTGATACAGGCCGGCATGGGCGTGGCCATGCTGCCGCAGATCTCGCGGGGCCAGATGCCCGCCGGCATCAAAGGCATCGCGTTGCGCAATCCGGCGCTGGAATGGCCCATCTCCATTGCGCGGCTGGCCAACTACCCCTTGTCCCCGGCGGCCCAGGCCTTCGTCGCCGTGGTCCGTTCCGTCTCCCAGCGCCTGCGCCGCGAAGCCGCCATGCCATGATGGCATGACGCTATAAGCCCCCGCGTATTTTTCGGAGCCGCCGCCTCGGATACGCTGCTGGCAACATGCAAGCCCGCATGGTTTCCATCGCTCGCGCCACCGCGGAGGCATCATGAAAGCACTACTGGGGGTTCTACTGGCCTGTGCGCCGTTCATCATGGCGCCTGCGGGCGCGGCATCGTTTCCGGATCGTCCCATCACCCTGGTCGTGCCGCTGGCGGCCGGCAGCACGGCGGACATCCTGGCCCGCTCCATCCAGCCCGGCCTGAGCCAGCAACTGGGGCAGACCGTCGTCGTCGAAAACAAGCCCGGCGGCGGCGGCCAGATCGCCATGAGCTACGTCGCCAAGGCATCGCCCGACGGCTACACGCTGGTTCTAGGTTCCAACAACACCTGGGCCATCAACCTGGGGCTGTTCTCCAGGCTGTCTTACGACCCCACCAAGGATTTCGTGCCGGTCGCCTATCTGGCGGGCGGCTCCAATGTGCTGGTCGTGCCGTCCGACAGCCCCTACCGCTCGGTGCGCGAACTCGTCGCCGCCCTGAAAGCCCAGCCGGGCAAACTGATGTACTCGTCCGGCGGCAACGGCACCACCCACCATCTTTCCGCCGAATTGCTGCTGTCGATCACCGGCGCCCAGGCCTCGCACATCCCCTACCGCGGCGCTCCGCAAGGGGTGGCCGCCGTCATGGCGCACGAAGTCGCGTTCGCCTTCTACAACACGCCCAGCGTGTCCGGCCTGGTCAAGGAGGGCAAGTTGCGTGCGCTGGCGGTCACCGGCGAAGCGCGGTCCCCCTTGCTGCCCGACGTGCCCACCATGATGGAAGAGGGCGTGAACGGCTACGTGATCACCGTCGACCTGGGCCTCATGGCTCCCGCCGGCACGCCGCCGGACGTCGTGGCCAAACTCAACGCCGCCGCGCGCAAGGTCATGGACAGCGGCGAACAGCGCCAGCGCCTGCAGGCGCTGGGCTATGAAATCTTCCACGACGGGCCGCCCAGCGGCTTGGCGGCATTCATCCAGGCGGACATCGCCAAATGGGTGCCGCTCGTGCAGCGGTCGGGGGCGAAAGTGGATTGAGCGTACGCGGCCTGATTCCTCTGCCTGCCAAAAAACGCAGGGTACCCGCTTACAATTCGCCGGCCCCAACCACCTCAGCAGAGCGAGTCCCGCCCATGTCCGAACACCACCAGTTCCTGTGCCCACGCGATATGCACCTGCCGCCGCCGGACTGGCGGGCGCTGGAAACCCAGCTGCTGCAAGGTGGATACCTGCTCGAACCGCGCGGCGACGGCATTCCGTATCGCGCCTTGCTGAACCTGAGCTTCGGCCTGGCCAGCCTGAACGAAGGGTCGTACCAGCATCGAGAAGGCCTGCGCACCACGGGAGACGTGATCGCCATGTACGTGCGGGCGGGCTATCTGCCGGCGGACCTGCCGATACGCCACGACGACACCATGGAAGAAGCGCTGGCGCTCCTGGCCGAACACGGCATCGTGCCGGGGGACCTGTATCTCGACAATGAGGGCAGCGACTGGAACAGCCCGCAGTACTGCCTGGGCCCGGCGGCGCGCCCCTACCTGACCGACGACACGCGAGTCTCCTACGACGCGGACCCCAAGAACTTCCCGCTGATGCTGCTGGCCTATGACGGCCCGGAACCGAACGTCGCGGTAGGGGAAAATCTCTCCGAGCCCAGCCTGCCGGGCTCGGATCAACTGCTGGAGTCCATGCCCCCGTTCGACTCCCACGTCGACTTCATCGGCGCGGCCTACGAGGACCCCGCCGCGCAATGGCATTGCGACGAAAACGGCCGCGACTACCGGATCTTCGAACTGGATTGGCAATTCAGCCTGGCGATGGGCTTTCGCATGGTCCGGACGGAATGGCTGGATCAGGGGAGCGCCGAGGGGCTGGCCAGGTTGATCGGAGAGCTGACCGGGCAGCCCATGGTTTGCAGCCATCGGCATTTGTGAATCCACGGGGCAGGGGAGCGACAGCCAGGCTGCCACCGCCCGGCTCCCGCCAAGCCTGACGCCTTGCCGCGGATGAACGCCGCGGCTACGGCTGTTCCAGCGGCCACACCTCAACCACCCCATGCGCCACGGCGCAGGGCGTGCGCGACACCATTTCTATCGCCTCGGCCAGATCGGCCGCCTCGATGATCGCGAAGCCAGCCACCGGCAAGGACGATGTCATGAACGGGCCGTCCGCCGTTTCGACTCCAGCGGCGGCAGGATTGCGCACCTGCACAGGCTTGCCCGCGATCCCCATCAATACGCCGTCTTTCCGCAAGGTCGCATCGTGGGCGTGGGCGGCGTTTCGGATGGCCGGCGGCGTGCGGTCGTAACCCGCCTGGTCGCCATAGCCGATCGTTACGAACTTGGGCATGGGGTGTCTCCTTGACGTGGACGCGATTCGGACAGGCTGGCGGTATCAATATACGGCAAGGGGGAAAGCCCAGCGGCGCATGGGAAGCGTCTACCGATAGGGCGGCGCAGCCGAATCGAATGACGCCGCTTTCTCGTCGATCGCGGCTTCGAGCGCGCGCATCCAGTCCGTCTTGCCAGCGGCTTGTTCCAGTACACGGTAACCTACCATCGCGGCGAACAACACCATGGCCTGCGCGTCGTCGCCGCCCCGGGCGCGGGTATCCTCCAGGAACTGATTGAACAGTTTGCCGGCGCCGGCGGTGTAGGCGAGCGCCGCGTCGCTACTCGCGGCGCTTTGAGCCGCGTGGGGCGCGAATGCCAGCAAAGGGCAGCGGCGTTCGGCGCGCCGGTTGCACAGATATTGGGGCACCAACGTGCCGACCCGGCTTTGCTTGCGTTCATCGGCCCCTTCGAAAACCCTTTGCCACGAAGCCGTAGCCTGGTCGAACACGCCCGAGACGGCTTGCGCGGCGAGATCATCCTTGGACGTGAAATGCTTGTAGAAGCCTCCCACCGTCAAGCCGCACGCGCGCATCACGTCCGCGATCGAAACGCCATCGATGCCGTGCGCGCGGAACAAGCGCTCGGCGGCATCCAGAATTCTCTGGCGATTCTCGCCCGCCTTTTCCTGGGATGAACGGCCCATAGCGCCTATCTCCTTCTGAAGCTGACGATCTTGCTGGTCAGCTTCTGCACTTCCTCGCCGTCCTGGTTCGAGGTAATGGTTTCCACCACGACAATGCCGCGATCCTGCTTGCTGCGGGACGGTGTAATGCTCAGGATCGTGCTCTTGACGGTGAGTATGTCGCCCGGCCGCGTCGGCCGCGCCCAGCTGATCTCGGCGCCCGCGCCGATTACGCCGTCGGCTAGCGGCAGGCTGTCGACCAGCAGCCGCATCGTGATGGCCACGGTGTGCCAGCCGCTCGCGGCCAGCCCCTGGAATAGCGAGGCCCGGGCTGCTGTTTCATCCAGATGGAAGGGCTGGGGGTCGAACTCGGCGGCAAAGCGGCGGATCTGGTCCGCATTCAGCTGATGCGGGGCGCTGGTGAACGTGTCGCCGACCGCAAGATCGTCGAGGAACAGCTTCTCTGAGGTTCCGGGGTGTTCCATGTGCCGCGTCCTTTCAACAATGGGAGGAAAGCTGGGAGCGTGTTCAAGCTGCTTTTTCACAATAGATTATTAGTGTAATCTAAAAAAATCCGCAAGCCGCCCGACATGCCCCGAGGGCGAAGAAAGCGGCTTTTCCAACGAAGCGCAAGGAGCGCCGACATGCCTTTGGTTCGCATCGATATCCGGAAGAACGATGATCCGCTCTTCGCAAAGAAGATCGGCGAGGTCATCTATCGCTCATTGAGGGCGGCGATGAACGTTCCCGACAAGGACAATTTCCAGATCCTGAACGAGCACGACGCCGCGCACTTCATCTACGATCCCGCCTACCTCGGCATCGCTCGTACCGACGGGCTGGTCTACATCCAGATCACGCTCAATGAGGGGCGTACGCTGGACCAAAAAAAGCAGCTCTACAAAGCCATCGCCGAGGGGCTTCTTACGGCGCTTGCGATCAGGAAAGAAGACGTCTTCATCAACCTGGTCGAGGTAAAGAAGGAGAACTGGTCCTTCGGCAACGGCGACGCCCAGTACGCCAATTGAATCGCGTCGGAGTCCGCCGCTCCGCGCATGGATAACGTCCCGCAATGACCCAAGAAGACTGGATCCAGGTGCGTCGCGATGAGGCGACCGGAATCGAGGTTGTGCATGCCCACTTTCGCGGGCATGCCTACGATCCGCACGACCATGACGAAATGCTGGTGGGAATTACGTTGCAAGGCGTCCAGCAGTTCCATTGCGCTCGGCGGACGCACAACAGCACCCCGGGCAACGCAATGCTCATCGAACCCGGCGCCGTTCATGACGGCCAGGCCGGCAACGAACAGGGGTTCACGTACTCGATGCTCTATCTGCCCCTGGCATGGGTCGGCAATGCCATGGAGCGGCGCGAACGCAGGCCCGGGCGCGGCGCTTTCTCCCTGTTTCGCGCGTCGCTATCGAAAACGCCCACGCTAGTCAATGCTATCGCGACGGCGTTGCGAAGCTTCGAGCCGGGCTGCCCGCAGCTGGCGCGCGACGAAGCGCTGGACTGCCTCATCGCGCAACTGGCTGCCGACGAGGAAGTCCCGCCCGGATCTGCGCCTCGTCCTGCGCCGTCAAGCCTGCGCCGGGCGCAGGCGTTCATAGACGCCCACATGGCCGCCGACATCAGCATGGACCAGGTGGCCCGGAATTCGGGAATGGACCGCCACGCCCTGGCCCGGCAGTTTCGTCGCGAATTGGGCATGGCCCCGCACGCCTACTTGGTGAACGCGAGGCTGAAGCGGGCGCGCGCGTTGTTGGCCCAGGGAATCCTGCCTGCGGAAGTGGCGGCACAGGTCGGTTTTGCCGACCAAAGCCATCTGGGCAGGTGGTTCAAACGCGCCTACCGGATCACGCCGGCAAGATACCTCCAGTGCGCTCAAACGTTCTAGACCGCCGCCAGACGGCGCGCGACGATGGCGTTTTCCCTTGACGCGGAGTCTCGTTATGTTTGACACCAAAGTAGCCATCGTCGTCCGTAACGATCTGGCAGCCTGGCAACGCCTTAACGTGGTCGCCTTCCTCTCCACCGGCCTGGCGTCCGCCGCGCCCGACATGCTGGGCGCGCCATACGTGGACGCAGCGGGGCGGCCCTACGCCAGCATGTCGGCGCAACCCATCCTGGTCTTCGAAGCGGACCTGCCCGGCATCCAGGGCGCGCATCGCACCGCCTTGGATCGCGGGATCACTATCGTTCCCTTCATCCAGGCCATGTTCGCCACCGGCCATGACGAAGCAAACCGGGACGTCTTTCGTGCCGAAGACGTCGACAACATGAACTGGGCCGGTATCGCGGTGCGCGGACCGAAAAAGGCGGTCGATAAGACGGTGAAGGGGCTCAAGCTGCATCCCTGAGACGGCGCTGGCTGGAGGGCTGCGTTCCCGATGTTCTCGGTATCATGTCCCGAACCTGCCCGCGACCTCCAGGAACGGAACATGAAAGCCCTCACATCGCTCACTGTCTTAGGCCTGCTCACCCTCAATCTCTCCGCCAGCGCGGCGGCGGCCGCAGGCTCCATCGCCTACCTGGGCCCCGCCGGCTCCTGGACCCACCAGGCCTGCCTCGACCTCTTCGGCGACAAAGACCTGGTGCCGCTCACCCGCGACGAGCTTTTCAGAAGCTACGCCGACGGCAAAGTCGAACGCGCCTGCGTCCCCGTCACTACCTCGGTCGTCGGCGTCACACCCTACCTGGATGCCGTCCTCGACCTGCCCAACGTCACCGTCGTCGCCGAATATCCCAAGATGCTCGGCTACAGCCTCCTGGCCAGGCCCGGCGCCAAGCGCGAAGACATCAGGGAAGTCTACGCGCACCCCGTCGCCTTCGAAGAAGTCAAACCCTGGGTAGACCGTGAAATGCCCAACGTCCGCCGCACCGACGCCGCCAGCGGCGGCGCCGCCGCCCAGCTAGTGGCCAACAGCCCGACCCTGGACAAAGCCTCGTTCGGCCCCAAAGTCGGCGCCGGCGTCTACTCCCTGGTGTCGCTCGCCGACGGCATCGAAGAAGGCCCCCACAACGTCACCCGCTGGTGGGTCCTCGGACGCGACATGCCCGCGCCCACCGGCAACGACAAGACCTCCTTGCTCCTCGACACTTCCGACGACAAATTCGGCGCCTCGTTGGCCGCGCTCACCGGGGCAGGCGTGCAAGTGCTTACCGTATATGAACGGCCCAGCAAGAAAACCCTGGACACTCATCGCTACCTGATCGAAGTCGCGGGGCATGCCAAGCAAGGGAAACTGACGGAATTTCTTGGGAAGAACGGCGAGTTCCGGGTGTTGGGGTCTTATCCTAGATACAGCCAGCCGTCCAGATAGGCGGCGCAGCCCGCTCGGGCGGGGCGAAAGGGGCGGAGCCAGGAGGCAGGGGAGAAAAGCCGGATTCTATGTCTCAGCACAATGCGCGTGGCTGCCCACCTTATCGCCAAACGCGGCTGGGCCATGCGCGATGCCGGCCGGTGCTTCATCCGCAACCGTGCAGTTCCGGCCGCGTTGCTTGGCTGTATAGAGCAAGTCGTCCGCTCGCTTCAATGCGCTGGCGAAAGGTTCCTCCGGCTGTACCAGAGTCACGCCCATACTGGCGGTGAAACGCGAATTGGGAGCGTGCTGCCCCCAGCGCTGCGCGACAAAATTCGCGCGGATCTCCTCGGCGATTGCGGCAGCGTGCGCGAGATTTGCCGCCGGCAGCATCAAAAGGAACTCTTCTCCTCCCAGCCGCGCAGCGCAAATGTGGATGCCTGCCACAGGCCGGAGCAGGGCGCCAAACCGCGCCAGCACCATGTCACCGAACGGGTGGCCGAAGACATCGTTAATGCGTTTGAAATTGTCGATATCGGCCACGATAAGCGCAGTCGGCGTTGCCGCCTCCGGCAAGGGGCGCTTCGCAACGGAGGCGAGAAAGTTATCCAGACCCTGCCGGTTCAGCAACCCCGTCAGCGCATCGGTATGGGCTTGATGGCGATATTTCTCTATGGCGTCGTAGCTCGTCGCGATGAAGACCGCGAAGGTCAGGACAATGCTACCCAATAGGCCGGTGTATTGGATCAGAGTCCCCCACACCGACATTCTCCACTCCCCCGTGGCGAGAGCGGGTGTCGGAGCGGCAAGATACAAAACGCATTGGCCCGTCAACACCAGCGCGATGAAGAGAAACGCCGCCGTGAGCACCTTATCCGACGTCGTTGCCGCTTGCCTGGCAAAGGGGAGCGTGCTCCGCCAGAGCACCAGCGCGCAACAGGCCTGAACGAAGAACGTCTCCAGTTTTGCGCTGCCAAACAGGACGACCGAGACGATGACCATCGCCGTCGAGGCCAGCAGGACCGCAATATCGATGTACGGAGGAGTCTGCCTGCGGCTACGGCGCTGCAGTGCGCGACACGCCAAAATGACGCCGCCTAGAATGAAAGCGTCCTCGACGACTTGTTTGTAAGGGGACAGCTCATCGGCCTGAACAAGCATGATGCCGTAGCCTGTGCCCAGGCAGACAACGGCGCCGCCCCAGCGGAGTGTGTTGAAACCCACGAGACGCGCGGCGCAAAGTCCCACGCCGCACAACAGGATCGCGGCGGGCACAGACCATTCAAGCAGGGTTGCAGGCATCGACAGGCGAGTACATAAAACAAGGGAGGCACAGTATTCGTGGGAAAAGATTACAGTGTGTCGCAATGTATCGCCACGACTCAACAGTCAAGCATTGTCAAGCGATGCCCGCGCAGTACCCGACGACGAGCGCATCGGCTGGAGAGCCTGCAAGTTGCGCAGCGAGTATCTTGGCGTTTCGCCTCGAAATAGCGATTCGGTCAATACGAAAGCGCATATAGACCCCCGCTGACACCCAACGATGAACCTTGCGCCTTTACTTTATGTAGGCATAATCCCGCGTTGGCCATCAGGGAGGGTCTTCGCATGTACGAGCCGAAAGGGCACCCGCTGCTATCCACAAGGCGCTTCGTTTTCCGGATGCTGTGGCATCTCTTCTGGGCGATAGCAGTCATCGGCATGGTTGCCTGCGTGGGCATCGTCGCCCATCTGTGGTTTGAAGATATCAGTTGGCATGACGCCATGCTCAACACCGCGCTCATCATCGGCGGTATCGGGCCATTCATCGTGCCTGCCTCAATGGGCGGGAAAATCTTCTTCTCGTTCTACAGCCTGCTGGTCGGGCTGCTGTTCGTCGGCACCCTAGGATTGATTCTCGCCCCGGTTGCGCATCGCTTGATTCATAAGTTTCATTTGGATGGGGATTGAGGGGCTTAGGCCGCTCTTTGGGGGAGGCGTCGGACGAAAATTTGGCTAGTTAAATTGTAGTTTGACACTATTTTTATTCTGCCGTCCCGGAACATCTACAAGCTCCCGAAATTGCCGCCGACAAGGCCATGCTGCGATACAGCGCGGAAGGCGAAAGCCCTTCGATCTATTCTTGCCCTCCCAACAGAAATAAAATCGAACTGACGGGGCCCGCAACCTAGAGCGAGAATACCCGTTTCCCGGGAGCAAAAGCATGCCCACCAGCCTACGTGCAATCCGTGCAGATATCACCACGCTTCAGGTGGACGCCATCGTCAACGCTGCAAACTCCTCATTGCTGGGCGGTGGCGGCGTCGATGGCGCCATACATCGCGCCGCGGGCCCGGACCTCGTGCACGAATGCCGGCTGCTTGGCGGTTGCAAGACTGGCGACGCGAAGGTCACCAAAGCCTATCGTCTCTCCGCTCAGTACATCATTCACACGGTGGGCCCAGTGTGGAGGGGCGGAGATAACGGGGAGCCGGAATTACTGTCCAGCTGCTATCGACGCTGCATTGAGCTTGCGGAAGAAAGGGCGATCGCTACGATTGCGTTCCCAAGCATCAGCACTGGCATATACGGCTATCCCGTCGAATTGGCGGCGGAGATCGCTGTTGAAAGCGCGCGTGATAGCTTGTCAGGCGACTCGTCTGTTCAAGAGGTGGTCTTCTGCTGTTTTTCACTGGAAGACCTTCATCAGTACGAGCGCCTATTGCGTAGGCCGTTTGCATGACTCGATGGAGGGATGCGGCCTTCAAGGCGCAACCATAGTCTGCTGGAATTTGTCGCAGGCCTTCCTGGCCTTCGACCGGGACCGCTTCAACGCTCTCAACGGCTCCGAGGAGCATCGGAGGGGCGAGGGGATCCAGCCGTCTTTCGCCGAAACCGCCCGCGGCGTCCTGCGAGCCGAGCGGGACGTACATCCTGGCTAGCCGGCCGCGAGACACCTGTTGCTCAAACACCATGCGTGAATTACGCTGACACGAGCACTGAATTGCGCGCCACCGCGCCGCCGTGGCGGCCAAGTCAGTCCAAAGGACGGGGGGCTCTGAACCATGAGTCGCTACCTGGGTTTTGGATCGCAACGCACAGACCGCAGCCCCCCGACTGCCGACGATATCCGACGGGATATGCAGAACTTCTCGGTGGTGCTGGGCGGCCCGCTTTTCCAGCTTCTGCGCCGGGCGCACATTGCCGATGATGCGCTGGAGATGGTGCGCCAGCGGGTTCTCGTCATCTCGCTCATCGCATGGCTGCCGCTACTGGTGCTCGCTGCCGTGGACGGACAACTGCTGGACGGTAGTGTGGCCATACCGTTCCTGCTGGACCTGGAAGTTCACATCCGATTCCTTGTGGCGGTGCCGCTGCTGATAGTCGCCGAACTGGTGGTGCATCGGCGCCTGCGCCCGATTGCGCGGGCATTTCTCGACCGGGGGATCATTCCAGAAGCGTCCGTGGCGCAGTTCGACGAGGCCGTAAGGTCGGCGTTCCGCCTGCGCAATTCCGTGGCGGCCGAGTTGTTGCTGATCGCGGTGGTCTACGGCGTGGGTATTTTCGTCGTGTGGCACCACTACAGCGCCTTGCAAACGACTGCGACATGGTACGCAGTACCCAGCCCCGACGGTTTGACACTTTCGCTTGCCGGATTCTGGTATGCCTACGTGAGCGTCCCGATATTCCAGTTCCTGTTGCTCCGCTGGTATTTCCGGCTGTTCGTATGGACGCGGTTTCTCTGGCACGTATCGCGCATTGAGCTGAGCCTCATTCCCACGCACCCCGATCGCGTTGGCGGCCTGGGATTTCTTGCCAATACCGTCTATGCGTTCATGGCCCTTCTTGCGGCGCATGGCGCAATGCTCTCCGCTCAGTTCGCCAACCGTATTTTTTTCGCCGGCGCTTCGCTGACAGACTTCAAGGTCGAGACCGGCGCAATGGTGCTCTTCCTGCTGTGCCTTATCTTTGTCCCTTTGCTGGTGTTTTCGCCTCAACTGGCCAACGCGAAGCGAAAGGGCCTGAGCGAATACGGGATGCTGGCCCAACGATACGTGCGCGAGTACGACGCCAAGTGGCTGCGGGGCGGCGCGCCTGCCGACGAGCCGTTGGTGGGGAGCGCCGATATCCAGTCGCTTGCGGATCTCGGCAACAGTTTCGACGTCATCCGAACCATGCGTATCGCGCCCATGACCAAGGATGCCGTCCTGCGTCTTGCTGTCGCGGTGCTGTTGCCGATCTTGCCGCTGGCTCTGACGATGATGTCCTTGGAAGACCTGCTGAAAAGACTGTTCGGATTGGTGTTCTAGCGCCTTATCCGTTTGGTCAGGTAACTTGATTGCGCAGCGTCAGCGACGCCGCCGATAACTTCGCCGCGTCAGAGAAAAGGTATCAGACTACGACCCCGCCCGAACTCGCCATCTTCATCCCGTACACTACCTAGCTATCACCAGGGAGCGATATGTCGATTCAAACCTTAGGCCGTTGCAGCATCGTCCTGTTTCTCACCGCGCTGACTTCGGGTTGTTCGCTGGGTGGCGAGTGCGGATGGAACCGCAGCAGCTGCATGTATGAAGGCAAGTACGAGCAGGGCGAGGAAGACTACGCGGAAGCCGAAGCAAAGCGTCTGAACAAGAATTCGGCCGATCGGTTGCGCCGTAGCTCCGGCAGCTGATCCGCAGATCGGGCCTTTCTCGCTCGTGAGGTTGCAGGCGGCCTACTGCGAAGAAGCCAGGAATCCTCTGATCAACCCGACCGTAGCACCGGTGCTTTCTTCCATCAGCCAGTGCCCGGCTCCCGGCACGACTTCTCCGCGCACGTTGGTCGCCGCATTGCGCATGACGACCGCCATGTTGTCGCCGAAGGATTTCTCTCCGCCGATGGCGAGGACCGGCATGGCAAGCTTGGTCTTGGAGAACGCGATGTTGTCGGCGACATCGCTCTTGGCGATGGTGTTGAACTGCGCGAAGGCGGCGCGCATCGCGCCCGGCTGGGAATAGAGCTTGGTGTAGTGGCGTCGCGTCGCTTCATCGATCTTCGAAGGCGTGCCCGCGAACTCGTTCCAGAAACGGTCGAGATAAATACGCTCCCTGCCGGCGACCAGCCGCTCAAAATCGGGGCCTCCGGCATTGAAGTGCCACAGCGCGGGCCACAGAATGATCTCATCCCACGGCGCGATACCGGGCACGGGCGCGTCCATCACCACGAGTTTGTCGACTTTGTCGGGGTAGCTCGCCGCATACGCATAGGCCACCATCGTGCCTATGTCGTGGCCGACGACAGCGGTCTTGTCCTGCTTTAGCGCCTTCACGACCGTGCGTATGTCGACCGCCTGCGATTTCTTGTCGTAGCCACTGGCGGCTTTGGACGATTTCCCCATGCCGCGCAGGTCCGGCACGATCACCAGGTGCGACTTCGCGAGCTCTTTCGCGAGCGGCGCCCACATGTCGCCCGTGTCGCCGAAGCCATGGATGAGCACCACGGCCGGGCCGGCCCCTGCGGAGCGGACGAAAATCTTCGCGCCGTCCGCCATGGTGACGGTCTGACTCTTGAAGCTGCTCGGGAATGTAGGCTGTGCTGCGGCATTTGTGATGCACAGCACTCCCGTCAATAGCGCTACTGCCATTGCAAGGCGACTTTTCATGTCGGCACTCCAATATCGGGGATCGGATCCGCCCGGAATATTGTGAGGCCTAGTCGCGCTTGCCGGTGAAGATATTTGGTTTCAGCCGAATGGGTAGGGGCCGTGACAGGGGAGAGGGAAATAGGTGTCAGACTACGAATTCGCTGGCTACATGCTGCGAGTCTGTAGTCTGGCACCTATTTGTACGACACCACCCAGCCCGTCCCCCGCCACCCTAATGAGGATTCTCAAAGATATCCTCGACTCGCCTCTTGAACAGCGCGCTGATCCGAAACGCCAAATCCAAGGACGGATCATGCTTCTCGGTTTCCACCGCATTGACGGCCTGGCGCGAGACGCCGAGCCGCTCCGCCAGTTCCGCCTGTGTCCAACCTGCTTCGGTCCGCAGGATGCGCAATCTATTTTTCATTCAATTGCTCGTGCGGACGAAAGGAGATACCAGCGCGTAGATTCCCCAGAATATGGGGTAGACGAGCCATCCGGGAAGATGGGGAGCGGCCGCATAGGTTTCGCCAAACCCCCATGCGGTCCAGAGCGCCATGGTGGCGCCGGCGGCCAGGATGAAGCTTTTGGCGACGATCACGCGCACGTATTCGTCGCTGTGCGCCATGAGCCGTAGCGTGGCCCATATCTGGCCGGCGACGAGCAGGGCCGCTAGCGCTGCGACGACCCATCCTGCCGGTTGGCCCAAGATGCTATCGAAGAGGCCCGCAATGGCGGCGGCGTGGACCAGCACGTAAGCGCTCATGAAGGCAACGGTGCGGAAGACGTAGCTGCGAACCGGGGAAGGCGCTCGTGCAGGGGCGGCGTGAGTGCGCATGAAGATGATCCATGTAAAGAAAACCTGACTTTAATGATGTCAAGTTTACTTGTCAATAAGTCAGCTTATCTTTACATTTTGTGGATTGCCCCCGCCGAGCACTGCGGCGGCCCGGCGCTTGAGGCGATTGCACTCCTCTTCAAGCTGGCGCAGCCGTCGCAACTCCGAGGGGCCAAGCCCGCCGAATTTCTTCTTCCAGTTGTAGAAGGTGGCTTCGCTCACGCCCATCTTGCGGCAGACCTCGGGTACGGCCGTTCCCAGTTCGGCCTGCTTCAGCGCAAAGGCGATTTGCTCTTCGGTGTATTTCGATCTCTTCACGGCATGGCTCCTATTCCATATGGTGAAATCATGCCGGATTTCTCTAATTTAGATCGGTACTAAAAACTGGGTTAGGGTCACCGCGGTTGATGGGCGCAGTGGGGTCGGGAGCGTCAAATTTAGTACACTCCGATACAAATAGTAGCTAGGAAAACAATCGGATGACACTGTTGCCAATTGACGAAGAGATTCACCTCGCATACTTCAAAGTGAAGCGGTCAGGTTATTACAAGTATCGGGAAGATGCCCGCAGCTTTTTCACCCCGTCTGAAATGTTGAATGAGGTCCGAGAATGGGCGGAGGGGAAGGATCTGGGACTCACGCGCCTTTATGATCCGCCGATGGGCAGCGACGTCCTGCCCGTTTACCTCTTAGGCATCGAAAATGTCGGGCCAGACTGGGTTCTTGCAATGTGGAACGAAACTCCCCATCACAAGGCGGGCGTACCCTCAATCATGCTGAACTCGCAAGTCGGCCAAGCCGTTGTTCACATGAACGGAGTAGTCAATAACTCTCGTCCTGGTTTCGCAACGTACTTCTGGTGGGCATCAGATAAAGATGTTTTGGCGAGCATTAGGTTTCGCCACAATGTCACAGGACAAGTGGCAATGCGTGACTACCTCAGGCACTATTTGGAGCATGAGAGCAGTCACGTAATCGAAGGTTGCGGACCAGTCCCAACAGGTGGCCAGGCACCAATTGTCGGCTATACCAACCTTCCCGATAATTTGCCCTTGAAGGTGTATCCGAGGTTTGAAACTGAGGCCTATCGTCGGCTAGGCGGAGATCGCGAATATGTAAAAGCGAACGTCGCGCGCATCACTAAAGTTATCCGCAAGGGATCTTTGGAGGCCGCCGTGGTGCAAGACCGCACCATGTTCGAGAATGTTGTCCGGTTTCTTCGTCGGCAACCTGCCGGTGCGGCGACTCTCACTGCTAGTCGAGATGTGCGGGTTGAGCTGGCATATACGCCGGATGCCGCCGAATTAGAGCAGATGATCGACGCTGAAGACCAAGCGCCCGAAAGGGCCTGGGACGATCTAGGCTTCACGTTGAAGGGGGAGCCCAACAAAGTCTACTGGGTAGGCCGCTCGACTGTACGAGACGAGATCACGCTGCCCATTCTAAGAACGAATGAAGAGCTTGTTGATCTAAAACACTTTGCAGACGGACTAGCGTCTAGGCGAAACCACCTATTAAGGTTCGTATGAAAAACCTGGCCCTCGGTACCTATATAGTCCTTACATTAGGAGCCGTCATAATATGTGGCTTTGGGTACTATTACGGCCAGCACATACCCTTTGCACAACAGTGGCCTTTGTATGAGGCGCTACGTACTACCGCCGCAATAATTTTCGCAGTGGTCGGTGCGTGGCTCGCAATTGTTTACCCCGAGCGATTGAAGTTCTCCTTCGACGAGCCATCACCCAAGCCACGCTCCGGACAAAGGAAGACCAGCAGAAAGAACTTTCAGCTTCTCTTCGTTCCGGCCATCCATTCTACGGTAATTCTGATCGTGCTTCTCTTGAGCGGCATCATCGCACCGCTGCTCAAGCAGATCATGTGGGCTCCCGAAAGTCTCGAGATAATAAGAGGCCTCTCGTACCTACTTGTGACCGCCTTAACCCTTTGGCAAATAGCCATTGTGGCGATGGCTATCGCTCCTGTCGAGATGCTAATGGGCAAGGCAACACAGGAGGAAGTGCAAGAAAAAATAGACCAGAAATTTCAACCACCAAGTCGAAGAAAACTGCCATTCACTTCTTCGAATGACGACACTCAGTAAATATTCTTTTCGGTAGCGAAAATGCAGTCTGACACCTTTTTTATTGCTGACTTTTGCATGGTGTCTAGTACTATCTGTCTGTTTTTTTCAGGGTGATGCGATGGCCAAATATAGCGCGCTAGGGCAATATCTTTCAATGCTTAGGTTTGATTCGATTACGTTGCCGTTTTCTGAAATTGAGACGATAATCGAATCACCTCTGCCGGCCTCCGCGTATAAGTATCCCGCGTATTGGTCAAATGAGAGAACTGGGACACATACGTGGTCTCACGTGTGGCAGGCTGCCGGTTGGAGAAGCGAAAACTTAGATTTAGATGGTGGGTCGATAACTTTTAGGCGTGATCAGCAATCGGCTGAAGCGCAACTCGCTAACCTGGAACCAAGAAAAAAAGAAACCATCTACGATATTTTGGGAGTTCTAGGGATTTCCACCGAAGACTGGAACGGCAACAAGGCTAATCCAAAGTACTGCTACAACTGGTCTTTCGGAAGCGTATTTGAGCACTATGTCGTGTGCCTGTGGTACGGCAACATGTTAGTGGAAGATGGGCAGATAGTTTTGAAGGGCAACCTACGAAAACTCGCCTTAGAGCTTGAGGCTGTGAGCCAAGATGTTTCTGCTCCACCTACTGAAAAGAGCAGGGCAGCACCACAAGCCGCTCGAGCGAGGGCGACCGATGATGCAATCAGATCATCGTTTAATCATGCGTTGCCCGTATCTGTGATTGTTGTCAAAGGTGCTCGACGTGATAGAGCCACGGCTGGTGGAGGGTCCTCTCAAACAGAGTTCCGCTCGCTTGATTCAATCAAGTGGTACGCGCATACCTATGATGATGACACCGGCACATTTCAGCTCGTCAGAGGAATGGCGCCCTCAGGTTCCTTACCGACTCTGCTGGCGTCATCTTTGGATGTTGAGGAAGATGCTGGCCCGCCTGACGACCTGCAACAGCGAGCAATTAAGGTCCGCCGCGGCCAAAAAAAATTCCGTGACAACCTTCTATCGGCGTACCAGAAAACATGCGCGGTGACTGGTTGCAAAATTGAGGACCTTCTCGAAGCCGCCCACATACGTCCTCATGCTGAGGAGCCAAATTATCGCACTGCCAATGGACTGTTACTTCGAGCGGACATTCATACGCTTTTTGACCTGGGTTTGTTGGCAATAGACCTCCAGAAGAAGATCTGCTTGGCGCCACTCTTACTTAATTCGGAATATAAGGGTTATCAAGGAAAAGAGTTGCGACAACCGACTAGAGTTACGGATATGCCGGACTTTGATGCCATGCGACTCAGATATGATGCATTCAAAAAAAAGCATGATCTAAAGTAATTAAGGGCTGGGCTGCATTCTGAAATCATCGGCCGTTCGGTGCTTGTCTTTTGACTGCGCCATGCATGCAGAAATATGGCTTCCAATTCAATTCAAGTGGGAAAAACGCAGCAGCTACAACCAGGTCTGCGCAAGGAGAGCGAGAAAATAAAGGTGTCGGACTGGACTAACCCGGATTTTCCGGACAGTTTGGTTAAGGCACAGAGGCCTCGACCTGAGCAGGGGTTCGATAGCCTAGCCCCTGATGGATTCGCTGGCGGTTGTAGAAGACCTCAATGTAGTTG